>OGCQ01002993.1_pt1 | contig 16063 bp, 20 predicted proteins | sample 1570161 | NCBI WGS metagenome assembly OGCQ01 (sample SAMEA4384402, study PRJEB24528) | human gut metagenome
AGCGACAGCTTTTATATTTTATCAAAAGCTTTTCTCTTTGTCAAGAACTTTTTTAACTTTTTTCAAAGTTTTTTGTTCACTCTACTCGTTCTCACGAGTCAGCTTAGATATAATACCATTTGTTCTTCTCAATGTCAATACTTTTTTCAAAGTTTTTCATTTTCTTTTGAACCAGTCTTATATCATCTTTGATATCATTTTGTAACTCTTACATATAAAAACTACTGGCTATCCAGTAGTTTTCCGGATGATATCAAACGGAGAAAGAGGGATTTGAACCCTCGCGCCGGTCACCCGACCTATACCCTTAGCAGGGGCACCTCTTCAGCCTCTTGAGTATTTCTCCTGACTGAACTCTACTGTATTTCTACAGTATTTATTCAATTAGCACCAACAGTGCGAAATTTATTATACAAAAGGTTCTTCTTTTTGTCAATCCCTTTTTTAATCTTTTTTCCTGCTTTTATTCAGATATTTCACCTAAAATACCTGTTGCATATTTCTCTTCTTTTGGGGTTGATTTATCAGATCTCTGAATTTCTTTTGCTATTGTCTCTACTGTACGTGTATCAATAAACGAACCCATCTTGCTGTAATTTTGAGTTCCGTCTGCATTTGTAGCTTCATGAACCTCCTCTCCTGTAGTATTTAACCATTTTGAAGTCAGCGTATACTGATGATTCTTCATTTGCTCAACAACTCGAAGATTTAAAAGCTGATTCCCCTGATTAAATGCTGGTATCACTACCGTATTATACTGTGCTGTATTTGATATTATTCCAATATTATTTACCACCTTCATGCTTTTAATAGACGCCTCCGAATCAGCCTCTCCTATTTTTAATGCACTTGTCAGATGCTTTATCTATCCTGCTTTTCTGCAAATTTTTCTTTTCAAATAGGATCCTCCCCTTATAAATGTCCACTTTACTTTTAATATAATTCTTCTCATAAATAACGACTTGCACCACAATCTCACATACACTTTATACCCCCTGCATTTCTTACAGTCGATATATTTTTCGTCTCTGTAAACTCCCTCCAATACTCCTAATACCTGCTCTTTTTTTACGCCATATTCTTTTATATACTGGTTATCACCACAAAGTACATAACTGTCGGCACCGACTTCCAGAATACGGTGAAGAACTAATTTGCCGCCCACTCTCCGGTATAAAATAACATCCCGGCATTTTGCTTCTCCCTGGTACTTTCTCACGACGATAATATCTCTCTGTGGTCTTATGAACGGGAGCATACTTGTCCCAAAAGGTGCTGTCATTAAATAACCTTTTTCTTCCAAGACTTTTTCTATATTCAGCTTTTCCTGTTCTTTATCCGATTTTTGTATTTCCATATTTTCTGCTCTGCCTGCTCCTTATATCCATTTTCATTATATAAGTACTCTTATTTCATTATAAAGGAAATAAACAAAAAAGCTACAGCAAATTCATCCTGTGACAAATCTGCTGCAGCTCATAATTACCTCTGCATATCTCTGTTTTTATTCTACCGGATCACTATAATCTAATGACTGGGATTCTGTACCATTATTCGAGAATGGTGGTGCCTCAACATCATTCTCTCCGGTATTGCTTGCACAGATAATATCCTCGCCATTTAATATTACAATCTCCATAGATGGATCACTATATACTCTTTTTTTCATAATCTTTATCTCCCACTTTTATTTAGATGATATTGTACGTAAAATTTCCGTTGCATAATCCTTCTGTTTCTGACTTGCCTCACTGTTTGGAGCTATGATTTTATCTGCGACTTCTTTTACTGTACGTGTATCAATAGATGTCCCCATCTTGCTGTAGGATTTTCCATTCAAAGTATATTTTACAAGAACTCTTGCATAGACATTGTTCTCATAGTTCGCACTTCCAAGCTTTGTAAATACAATATTGGAACGGTAAACATCCGCATCATTACCCTCCGGATTCTTAATATGGTTTGTTTTGTCCTTCGGTGATAAAGTATAGGCCAATGCATTTTCTGCTGTTCCATAGTACCATTCACAGCCTTCAAAATCTGCTCCTGTCGGAAGTTTAAAATCATATCCGAAACGCATACAGGGTTTCCATGTACTGTTAGAACCATTGGTTGTAGTATTTCCTGCATTCCCAGAAGATGAAGAACTTGCTGATGAGCTGCTGCTCTTCTTCCGGGTGGATTTCTTTGCCTCATTCTTTGTCAGATCCAATGTAGGCAGAGTCTCTTCCTTTTTATCCTCTTCTTTAACGGAATTGTCCTTTTTTGCATCACTCTTCTGATCCGTCTTTTCCTTTTTCTCTGTCTTATCCGAATCTTTTGATCCATCCTCTGACTTGTCAGTCGTATCTGTCATAGCAACATCGAAGCCATTTCCCTGATCGGCAGTCTTATTCGATACCCGCACAACTCCATATGCAGCCTGCATCAGGTATATCTTGCACTTGAAGTGATTGCCAGGGAAAATGATTTTTTCAAGCTGAACTTTATAAAAACTCTCAGACTGTCATTGAAAGAAAAAAGAACGTCCTCTACTACGATTGCACCAGTAAAATTTTTTAAAAAATAAGGAGTATCCCATGAGCAGATCGAGAAGACGAAAAAAAATGAATCCCAAAAAGAAAAAGCAACTGATCATTATATCGGTGATCGCCGTTTGTGTTCTGGCAATAGCCGCATTTGCAGCCATTCGCATTACTTCAGGAACATCCGATAAGAAGACTGAATCCACTTCTAAAGATAAAAAATCTGATAAGAAAAAGAGTGATTCAAAAGATTCCGATAATTCCTTGCCGGATCTTGACCTGACCGACGGAAAGAACGATGATTCCAACAAGGATGGACAGTCTTCAGCTTCCGGCAGCAAATCAGGTAGCAAGAGCAAAGGAAATAACAGTTCTTCCAATAATTCAAGCAACAATTCCGGTAATAGCGGAAATGCATCCAACAGTACTTCCGGCAACAAGGCCGACAATGATACTACAATCCCGGGCATTTCCGATGGTACCGATACGATCCCGGACAATTCTGTTGATGTCGACGATGACGAAGAGAGCTGGACAGGATATTATTAAAATTGGGAGTTAAATGATTCTGATTCTATTTATTCTCCTACATTCGCATCGATCGTTTCCTGGATCTGCTTTTCTACCAGTGCCGCAATCTCGGTTGTCTTCATCTCTTTGTAATCTTCATATTCCAACGGCTTAAGGAAATGTACCTGTACTGTTACAGGGCGGATCGTATCCCGGTCAAATGGCACGAAAGAATTAATCAGTGCCACCGGAACGATCGGGCATTTTGCCTTTGTTGCAGCTTTAAAACTTCCACCTTTAAATGTACCGATCTTATTTCCATTTTTAGAACGTGTACCTTCCGGGAAAATCAGGTAGTTTCTTCCTTTTTCAACTTCTTTCGATACATCTATGATCACTTTCATCGCCTGACGCACATCTTCTCTGTCCAGCAGGAATGCCTTAAGACACGAAAAGACCTGCTTTAAAAATGGAATATTTCCCACTTCTTTTTTAGCCACGACTGAAAATGGCCGTGGGCACGCTTCTATCATCGCCAACACATCATACAGACCCTGATGGTTTGGGAAAAACATAAAACCATTCTCTGCCGGTATATTTTCACTTCCATGCACATCTATTTTTACATTTCCGCCTTTATTTGCATGCAGATCTACCCACCGGATAAATGAATATTGTTCTTCTTCTGTATATTTATCTGTATGAGACGCCCGATAGCACAGCTTACACCATGCCCATGGAACAAACCAGAGATTTCTGAATACCATCAAAAGGATTCTCTTCATGAATCTTATTCCTCCACTTTTCTGTATTCTTTGATCGCAGTTTCATACAGATTATTTCCCTCACTGTCGATCACAACGATCGCCGGAAAGTTTTCTACTGTGAGCTTTCTGATTGCCTCTGTTCCAAGATCGTCATAAGCGACCACCTCTGCGGAAGTAATACATTTGGAAAGAAGAGCTCCTGCTCCTCCTACCGCCGCAAAATATACTGAACCATTTCTCACGATCGCATCGATAACAGCCTGGCTTCTTTTGCCTTTTCCAACCATTGCTCCCAGTCCAAGATCCAGCAGCTGCGGTGCGTATTTATCCATTCTGCTTGCTGTTGTCGGACCTGCTGATCCGATCGGTCTGCCCTCTCTTGCCGGGGATGGTCCCATATAATAGATCACTTGATCCTTCCAGTCAACCGGCAGTTCTCCACCCTTCTGAAGAATCTCATACATTCTTTTATGTGCCGCATCTCTCGCGGTATACATCGTCCCTGTTATATATACATAGTCTCCTGCATGTAATGATCTTGCAGTTTCTTTATTGATCGGTGCTGTAATATGCCTGTCCATAAAATCTTCCTCTTTTCATCACTCTGTCCACGATGAAAGCTCGTGGAATTATATTGTTCTTATTGCATGACGATTGACATGGCAGCATATATTTACCGCAACAGGAAGTCCTGCAATATGAGTCGGATAAGTATTGATATTCACTGCCATTGCTGTCGTTGTGCCGCCAAGACCTCCCGGTCCGATTCCAAGACCGTTGATCTTTTCAAGCAGCTCTTCCTCCAGATCTTTCACATAAGGTATCTCCGAATGACTTCCTGCCTCTCTTGTCAGTGCTTCTTTTGCCATCAATGCACATTTTTCAAATGTGCCTCCGATCCCAACACCGACTACCATCGGCGGACAGGCATTCGGTCCTGCATCTTTCACCGCCGTCAGAACTGCATCTTTCACGCCTTCGATTCCCTCTGCCGGCTTCAGCATAAATACACGGCTCATATTTTCACTGCCGAACCCTTTCGGTGCAACCTTGATCTTCACCCGGTCACCTTCCACGATCCTGATATGAAGAACCGCAGGAGTATTATCTTTTGTGTTTTCGCGGATCAATGGATCCCCTACAACGGATTTACGGAGATATCCTTCCACATATCCCTGCCGTACACCTTCATTTACTGCTTCTTCCAGGCTGCCGCCTTCAAAGTGTACCTCCTGTCCGATCTCCAGAAAGACAACTGCCATTCCTGTATCCTGACAGATCGGGATCATATCCTGTGCGGCTATCTCAAGATTTTCCTGAAGCTGTCCAAGGATCTGCTTTCCAAGCGGTGACTTTTCGTTCTGCTGTGCCTGCTTCATTGCTTCTGCCATATCCGGTGACAGAAAATGATTTGCTTCAATGCACATTTCTTTGATATTTTCTGTAATTTCTGATAACTGTACTGTCCGAATCATATTGTCTCCTTTTTACGAAACAGGTACGCCCGGAAGCGTACCTGCATCATTTACAATTCAATCTCAATCTTTCTGTTCGTGCGATGATACTGATGGTATCTGACCCCTGCTGCATCCATCATTCTTTTTGATGCCATAACCGCCGGAGTATGTGCGTACTTATCACAGTCATAGATCACCTCTTTGATCCCTGACTGTATGATAGCTTTTGCACATTCGTTGCACGGGAAAAGAGACACGTAAAGTTTCGCTCCCGCAAGACTGCCGCCACTGTAGTTCAAAATTGCATTCAGCTCGCTGTGCGTCGTATAAACATACTTTGTATCCAGCGGATCTTCTCCTTCTCTCGCCCATGGGAACTCGTCATCTGAACAGCCGATCGGCAGTCCGTTGTAGCCCATGGACAAAATCTTATTATCCTGACTGACAATACAGCATCCCACCTGCGTATTCGGATCTTTTGAACGCATTCCCGAAAGCATCGCAACACCCATAAAATATTCATCCCATGATAAATAATCTGTTCTCTTATCAGACATCTGCATCAGCTCCTTCGTCTGTCCTCTTATTTTGTACCGAAGATACGGTCTCCGGCATCACCAAGTCCCGGTACGATATAACCATGATCGTTCAGTTTCTCATCCAGAGAACCGATATAGAGATCTACATCAGGATGCTCTTTTTTCATACGCTCAACACCTTCCGGTGCTGCGATAATGCATACAAAACGGATATGCTTTACGCCTTTATCTTTCAGCATCTGAATCGCTGCCACACTGGAACCGCCTGTTGCAAGCATCGGATCTACTACGAAAACTTCCCTCTCTTCACAGTCTGCCGGTAATTTGCAGTAATACTCTACCGGTTCAAGTGTCTCCGGATCACGATAAAGTCCGATATGACCTACCTTTGCTGCCGGAATCAGTGTCAGGAATCCGTCAACCATTCCAAGTCCTGCACGAAGGATCGGCACGATCGCCAGTTTCTTTCCTGCAAGAGACTTTCCTGTCATCTCACAGATCGGGGTCTTGATCTGAACATCTTCAAGTTTCAGATCTCTGGTTGCCTCATAACACATCAACTGTGCAATCTCTCCGATCATCTCGCGAAATTCTTTCGTTCCAACTTCCTCGCTGCGGATATAACTGATTTTGTGCGCGATCAACGGGTGATCCATTACATGTACTTTTGCCATTATTCTTCTCCTTTTGCAAATGAATTTAATTTTTCTTCTAATTGATCTATGAGTCTCTTCAGGACTTCAAAGCACTCACCGTATGCAGTAAGCGGCTTTCCATAAGGATCTGGAATCTCTTCTCCCTCTCCTGCAAATTCACTTAACGTATATACGTTCTCTGTGTTTTCATACTCTGAAATCATCTTTTTCTTTGTACTCTCATCTACTGTCAGAATCAGTGTATCCGGCTGCAGACTCTCACTGTCAAACTGCTTCGCCACATGACCTTCCAGCGTCATGCCTGCACTCTTCATGATTGCTTCTGCCTTTGGATTCACCGGTTCAGGGAACAAAACCACAAGTCCGCTGCAATCAACCACATACTCCTGTTCCAGCTCTTTGTTCCTCAAAAGCTCCGCTGCCATCGGTCCGATATAAGAATCTGTATTACTTACGAAAATAACTCTCCGGTATCTCTGCTGCTTTACTACTGCAGATGCACTGATTCTTAAATGTCCCGCCGCCTTTTCCAGACGGTTCATGATCGCACTTCCAATCCCCTGCATGGCAAAGGATTCACTGTAGATAATGTCAACCTTTTCGTCATCAAATTCTCTCAAAACCCGGTACAGATTCCTTGCAATGGTCTTCTCATTCTCTCGGGTCCCGATATTCTTTACAATTCCATACTTATAAAATGGAAGTGTCTCCCCGGTTGCAATAATTCCAACCCGCTCGCCTTGGCGATGTGCGGCATATGCAAGCTGACGGATTGCAAGAACTTCCTCCCGGATGTCCCCCTCGGCAATGATCAGCTTTGCCTTCGGAGCATAATGACGATATTTCATCCCCGGTGCTTTCGGAGCTTTGTTGCTCTCACTTCCAAGGATTGTCTCATCCACACTGACCGGGCCGATCACTTCTTCAAACATATCCGCAGTGATTGCCCCCGGACGCAGGATCATCGGCGGTTCTACAGTCATATCAAGAATCGTTGATTCCAGACCGATATCCACACTTCCGCTGTCAAGAATCATATCGATCTTTCCGTCCAGATCTTCACTGACGTGCTGTGCTGTTGTGGGACTCGGTCTTCCTGATGTATTGGCACTTGGTGCAGATACGAATCCACCTGCTGCCCGGATCACAGCCGCTGCCACCGGATCACTCGGCATCCTGACCGCAACGGTATCCAGTCCGCCTGTCGTTCCGTACGGTACAACCTCACTCTTCTCAAAGATCATCGTCAGTGGACCAGGCCAGAAATGAGCTGCCAGGGCATCCGTCTTCGCCGGTATATTCACCGCAACTGCCTTCAGATCTTCATAATCCGCAATATGCACGATCAGCGGATTATCCGATGGACGGCCTTTTGCAGCATAAGTCTTCTTCGCTGCCTCCTCCTTCAACGCATCCGCTCCCAGTCCGTAGACTGTCTCCGTCGGAAATGCTACAAGCCCGCCATTCTTCAGAATATTTCCTGCCTCTTCGATTACTTCAGGATCAATATTATTTTTATCTATTTTTCTTATTATCGTTTCCATAAATTTTATTATAACATCTTTCTATTGAAAAAAAAACTATTTATCCCTTCTTCATTACTTTCATCACTGATCTTTCAGATATTGCAGGATGCCTTTTGTCACCGCTTCTGCCAGCTTCTTCTGATAGTCTTCTGATACCAGTTTTTCCGCCTCTGCATAATTACTTAAAAAGCCACATTCTACGATCACCGTCGGAACTTCGGTCTTCTTTAAAAGATAGTATGTATCATTTGCTTTAATTTTTTTCGTATTTTCAGGATTCACTTCCTGAAGTGCTTCCTGAATGACCGCAGCCGCCTTTTCTCCTTCGGTTGAAGTCTTATAATAAAAAACCTGTGCTCCAAAAACATTTTCTTCATGATAACTGTTCTGATGAATGCTGACTGCCAGTGACGGCTTTTTTTCATTCATCAGCGAAACTCTGTATTTCAAATCTTCTACTTTACTCTTTCCAAGCTCCTCATCTTTTTCCCGGACCATAATTACTTCAATCTTTTCTTTTTCAAGCAATCTTCTGATCTCTTTTGCAATCAGCAGATTAATCTCCTTTTCTTTCGCCCCATTGATCCCGACTTTCCCGGAATCACTTCCTCCATGCCCGCTGTCAAGGACTACTGTCTGCTTTCCTGTACGAGCTTCTGCTGCAGTTTCAAGACTTCTGAGAATCTTATCTTTCAGATGCTCTCCCGCCTCCCAACACAGTAAAATGATCACGCCAAGGCAAATCATTACAAGTAATGCTCCTGCTTTTTTTCGCATTTTTTTAAGCAAAATAAATATCCTCCTCAGACTTATATTGTAGTATATGTCTGAAAAGGATATTTTTTCAAAATCATCTTTATTTAATTCAAATATTGGAGAATCAGATCCCATACGCCGCTATTTTCTCTTCCAAGACTCCACTCTGCAACTCCTGCCAGTTCGTTCTGTCGGATTACTGTCATCTTTTCTTCCAATGACTGCATATCTTCCAGCCAGATCCTGTAGGTACTTCCATCTGCTTCCCACTTTGCATAATTCTGCTTCGTCTCATCATCCCATTGTGCTGTCACACCTGCATTCTGAACCGCCTGTGCAGCTTCATCCATACCAAGTGCCTGACTGCTTACACTGTTCGGATAATCTGCTGCCTCTGTTCCTGCTTCTGCAGCCAACTCTTCTTCCGTCTTTGGAGTTTCTTTCCAAAGTCTTGTAAAAAACGGGATTGCAGCAACCAGCTTTTCTTTCGGGACAAGCTTCAGTGCATCTGTCACACCGTTTTCCAGGTAACTGATAGATGCAACAGATCCGGCTTCATTAGAGCCGTCTGTATGCTCATCATATGCCATGATGAACACATAATCCGCTACCGCTGCCTGCTCTTTCAGATCGTACTGCGTATTGTAGGGCTTCGGAACATAGTTGTCTACTGATAATACCAGGTTGTTCTCTCTGCACTTTACTGACAGCTCTCTCACAAACTGAATATAATGCACTCCACACTTCGACGAGATCAGTTCAAAATCCAGGTTGATTCCATCTACCTGACTCTGCAATGCAGCCGCGATCACCTGATCGATCACTTTTGCTCTTTTTGAACTGTAACTTAATACTTCATAAGTCTCATCATATGAATTAATACCTCCATGGAAATCCCGGAGTACCGCCCACACTTCCAGTCCTGCCTGCTTTGCATACTGAACATAGTCTGTGTCTGCAATGGATGTGATATTTCCTTCAGTATCTGCAAGACTGAACCAGGTCGGTGCAATCGTAGTCAGTCCTTTTGTAGTAGCGAGCATACTCTGAATGCTCTGGTTGGCACTGACATTCGTAACATTATGCCATGCCATATTGATCTTATAATCTTTTGAAATACTTGTATATTCCGGCTCCGCAAAATCTCTGGAAGTTTTTTCTTTCTTCTGGTCTTTCAGCTTACTGCTTTTCAGATAACCGATAAATCCATCTGCTGTAGCTACTTTCTGCCAGTCATCCTCATCTTCCAGAACTGTAACCTTGTCGTTCTTTTTTACATCGGTGAGAACAGGACTTTTCACTCCGCCCTGATAACGGATCTGTGTATCACCTTTTACAACTGCAGTCTCTTTTTCACCCCAGTCTGCTGTGATCACGATCCTGTTCGGATCCTGATATACTTTGTACTCCATATTGGTATACGTCTGTATAAATGGAAGTGCAATATAAACTTTGTCGCCCTCCATTTTCAGAATGGTATAATCTACACTTTTCTGTTCATTGACCTCAGTATATTCATTCGTATCTGCCACGACAGAAACATTCCCTGACGGCAGTGTATATAAAAGAATCTGTTCATTTGAATCCCAATAAAAACGCTCATTAATCTTATCTCTTACAACAGAAGCTTCAATATAATATTCACTGTCATAGACCTTTGCCGGAATTACTTTTAATCCTTCCGCTTCATCCTGTGCCAGATCTTCGCTTCGTATCACTTCATCATCAATCACTACTGCGATCTCATCTTTGCTGTCCAGGCCATAATATTGTTCCAGATCAGCCCTTTCATTCGATGGACCATATCTCTTCCAGACAACAAAAATTCCTGCTACTGCTATGATAATGACAAGTACGATGGAAATGATCAAGGCGATCCCCGGTGATCTTCTCCGTCTTCTTCTGCCTTTTCTTCTATGCCTTTTTCTTTCGTTCATGCGGCACCTCCTATCCGCAATCATTATAACATATCAGACTTTTTCTGAATATACTTTCCGCACATTGATGCGTCCTTTTCTGACCTTTCTTTTCTCTGACTGCTCATCTATCTGTACTGTCCGGCATCAAGGGGTAAGCACTGACAATCCAAATTTATCTACATTCAATTCATCTACATCGGTAAATGTCAGAGATTCCAGTCTTCCATTCTGATCCATCACATAATCACGCATATAAGCACCTTCTTCTTTTGCCATATATGCGGTCACGATCTGCATCGGACTTACCTGATATCCATCCATAAGGATGTCTATCCCTCTCTTTTCATACTGCTTTAACTCAGAGTACAAACTTCTGTAACTCTCTTTATCAGTTATGTCCATCATTGGCGTATACTCTCTCCTTTCTCTGCAGATACTGATAACCTTATGTCCGCATTTTTGAAGACCCGTTGGAAGTACTGTGACATACTGTTGAGTATTTATGCGAACTGCGAAGACAGCACCACCTGCAGCAAATCAATTTCTCCATTTGAATCTTTTCCGAATCTCCTTTCTTCTGAGTCGTTATCCTGACCGCTGTCTTCTGTAAGTGCCATTATATGGGCAGAATAAAGCATTTTTCAATGTGTTTCTTGTTGATAAGCTATGTGAATTTGTTGATAACAGAAAAAGATGATGAAAGAATTATAAACTTATCTTCTTTTTCTTTACATCTTTTTGATTTTTGCTTATACTAGACAGTGAAATGATATATCTTATTGGATCAAAGTCATTCAATACTCATATTATTTTATATGATGTCAGGGTAGGATTGTGGGAGTGCGTAGCACGAAACAATCCGTTAGCATCATTGTTGGGGGTTTTTGACCCCAACATCTTTTATATAGAAGAGAGGGATGTGATCATATGAAAATTGAAAAAATCAATGATAATCAAATTCGTTGTACGTTGACACATGCTGATCTGGCAGCCCGCCATTTAAAGCTCAGCGAGCTGGCTTATGGTACTGAGAAAGCAAAATCTTTATTTCGGGATATGATGCAGCAGGCATCATTTGATTTCGGTTTTGATGCGGAAGATCTTCCGCTCATGATCGAGGCGATTCCTTCCTCTGCGGATTCGATCGTCCTGATTATAACGAAAGTCGAAGACCCTGAAGAGCTGGATACCCGGTTTTCAAAATTTACACCGCTTGGCGATTCAGATACAGTGAACAATGATGTGCTTGAAAAGCTGCAGGGAGCAGATGAATTTCTTGACCTGCTCAATAAAGTAAAAGAAGCAGCGGCAGGTCTTCCTTCCGCGTCCCCCGAAGAGGAACAGGAGGAAGCTGTTTCTGAACCACAGCTTACGCTTCGTCTTTTCTCATTTAGCACTTTAGATTCTGTGATTCGTGCTGCACGCCTTGCAGCTCCATTCTATAAGAATGCGAATACACTTTATAAAGATAAAGAGAATCACACTTATATTCTTGCACTTGCACCTGGTTCTTCTTCCGACCATGAATTTAATAAGATATGTAATATGCTTTCGGAATATAGCACTCCTGAAAAAGCGGATTCTACAATCCTTGCTTTTCTTGAAGAGCATTGCGAGATCATCGTATCAGCGGATGCAGTACAGAAACTGGCAGCACTTTAACCGTATAACTGACAACGAAAAAAAGCCCCTGACATCAGGACTTCCTGGTGTCAGGGGCTTTCAATTTTCATGAAACGTTTCCGCCTCTTTTATTATTTTCCTGCTGCTGCCATCGCTGCATTAATCTTCTCTACAAGAAGGTCACTGTCGATTCCATGAACCATTGCTGCTTCTTCCAGAGATTCCATCTGAGATGCCGGGCATCCAAGGCAGTGCATTCCAATTTCCATCAGAATCGGAGCTGCTTCTGGAAATGTAACGAGAAGCTCGCCAATTCTTGTCTCTTTAGAAATCTGTGCCATTGCTGATTCCTCCTTCTATTTTTCGTGCTTTACATTATAGTCCTTCGACCTGGTTTTATCAACTATTTTTTGAATTTTCAGATTTTTCTTTTTAAACTCCACTGATTTTACAACTTCTTAAAAGTCAATTCTTTTCTTTCTTTTTTTCGACAATTTTCTATTTTCATAACTTCTACACAAAACGTTCGTTCTCTTTTTATTTAAAAGTAATCCACCAAAAAGTGTGGATTTCGTGTGGATAATGTGGATAACTTTTTAAAAACGTTATATTTTTCCACCTTTTTCTAAGATTTTAATGTGGATAAGTTGAAAACTCCATTTTCGATTTATTCGACCACTTTTTACAAAACTCTACATTTTTGTGCATTTTGCTTATTTAAATTTCAGGTCATGCCAGCTCTTGACATTTGAATTATCACTCAACTTCTACAGTACTCTTCGAACTGCCACAATATTCGTATATGTCGCACTGCAAACTCCAATACCCTGTGCTTCATTCATGGCATTTATGATCTTTCCATCTCCCATATAAATACCAACATGACCTTCATAAAGGATCAGATCTCCCGGCTGTGCCTCTGCATAGCTGATCTCATCCCCCGCTGTTCTCTGTTCATAGGATGTCCTTGGGAGGCTGATTCCAAAATGTGCGTAAACTGACTGGACAAACCCGGAACAGTCCGCCCCATTCGTAAGACTTGTACCTCCCCAGACATACGGATTGCCAAGGAACTGATATGCATAGTCCACTACTGACTGTCCTTTTGAAACCAGTGCGGCTGCCGCTGCCTCCTGGATTTTTTGCTCTTCTTCAGCCGCAATACGTGCTTCTTCCTGTTCTTTCGTCTCCCCATAAGAATAGGAAGTTTCCGTCGTGACATAGGCTCCATACACCCAGCCATTGATCTCTCCGACTTTCACCGGATACCAGCCATCTGCCTGTTCACCCCGGATTTCATAAGTCTCTCCCTCACTAACCTGAGTCAGCACCTCTGTATCTGTTCCGGTTCCGGCTCTTACATTCAGTCTGTCTGCCGTCACAGTTGCCGTATTCTCTTCGTACTCCCCTGAATGAATACGGGCATCTTCTCCTGTAAACAGCTTTTCTGTGGGAACATATCCTTCTGTCTCACCTGACCGGATCTTTGTCCAGCCATCCAGATATTCCAGGACTTCGACAGTTGAATCTTTATATAATTTTCCTGTCCAGTCACTGTTCTCATCCGGTTCGCTTCTGACATAAGTAAAATCATCCGTGTCAGAAAACGCTATATTCAAATACTCACCCTCGTCTGTTGGCACAAGATAGAGCTGAAGATTTTCTTTTACTTTTGTCCTGTAACACTCTTCCAGTGCCGATTCGATTCCTGCAGTCGGTACAACAGACTGCTGTTCTTCATTTTCTGCTGCCTGTATCCTGACTACACTCCCCGGAATCAATATCATACCTGCCAGTGCAGATACGATCATCTTTTGTCCCATATACAATTTTTTCATATAAAACCTCCTTACTTTCTCTTTTTATCTTTTGTAGGAAGTTCTAAATGTTACATATTTGTTAATTATGTTACAATCGGATTGTATCAATATCTTGCTGTAATGTCAACATAGTTTATGCTTTTTTCATTATTTTCATCCCTTTTAATCTGTCATTATTCCCTCTTTTTCGTCTATTTTCAACTTTATTTTTTAATATTTTTGTAATATTTAAAAAGAGGATCTGACCCCTTCTATCAGCCTATACTAAGGAAGCTTTTACGATTTGAAAATATTTTTGAGTTTTTTCAGAAATATAGTTGACAATTTTAAAAAAATGAGTTATATTCTAATCACAGTAATCATTACTGTTATTAATTTAAAGTTGATGAAGTTACTGATCCATTTCTTCATCATTAGAAAGGGGGATTCTTGTGGCAGCATTAAAATACAGCCGCCAACGTGAAGCGATCAAGCACTATCTTGCATCCACAAAGGAACATCCAACAGCCGATACCGTATATATGCATGTAAAAAAGGAATTTCCCAATATCAGTCTTGGCACTGTATATCGAAACCTGAATCTGCTTACAGACATCGGTGAGGCGATCAAGATATCAACACCTGACGGAGGAGACAGATTTGATGGAACCGTACAGCCGCACAATCATTTCTTATGTACGAAATGTGGACGGTTCCTGGATCTTGAGCTGGATATGAAAAGTATTGAAGAGATGAACCGTCTTGCGAATGACTGTTTTGACGGAATGATCACTTCCAGTTCTACTTTATTTTATGGAGAATGCAGTGACTGCATTAGAAAGTCTTAACTTATAATATTTTATTTAAAAGAAAAGGAGATTACGATTATGAAAAAATTTGTATGTACAGTATGTGGTTATGTTTATGAGGGAGATGCTGCACCGGCTGAATGTCCAGTCTGTCATGTAGGTGCTGACAAGTTTAAAGAAGTATCCGGTGAAAAGACATGGGCTGCTGAGCATGTAGTAGGTGTTGCTAAAGGTGTCAGCGAAGATATTCTTGCTGATTTAAGAGCTAACTTCGAGGGAGAATGCTCTGAAGTAGGTATGTATCTTGCAATGGCAAGAGTTGCTCACAGAGAAGGTTATCCTGAAATCGGTCTGTACTGGGAGAAAGCAGCTTATGAAGAGGCTGAACATGCTGCCAAGTTTGCAGAACTCCTCGGTGAAGTTGTTACAGACAGCACAAAGAAGAATCTTGAGATGAGAGTAGAAGCTGAGCATGGTGCTACAGAAGGTAAATTCGACCTTGCAAAGAGAGCAAAAGCTGCAAATCTTGATGCAATCCACGATACAGTTCATGAGATGGCTAGAGATGAGGCAAGACATGGAAAGGCTTTTGAGGGACTTCTTAAGAGATACTTTGGTTAATTCCAACTTGCAGATCTTATACACCCTTCTTTGGAAATGATAGATAATGCCAGGACGAGAAGCAGAACAGCTTCTCATCCTGGCATCTTTTTATCTTCCTGTACCTGACCTTTACTTTATTTTGATCGTTACTTTATCTTTTACTTATTCGCTCCGATCATCCGCTTTTTCTTTTCTTCGAACCAGTTCTAATTTATCTTTTCTTGCCATCTGCTTAATCGCATATTCTCTTTTCATCGCCTGTTCTTTGGTTTCAAATTCTTCAAAATAAACCAACTCAACAGGACGCCTTGCTTTCGTATATTTTGCACCTTTTCCTGTATTGTGGGCAGCCACACGCTGCTCAAGATCATTTGTCCAGCCGGTATATAAACTTCCATCCTTGCATTTTAAAATGTATGTATAATTCAAAAAATCACCTCGAAGTTATTATAGCATGACATTTGTATTTGTTGGGGTGAAAATATCGCGACAGCAGGAAGTGTTTCTGACAGAAGAGCGTCCATATCCACACTTGTTGTTGCATCGCAGTGCAGGACCCGCTTTACCTCAGCCC
>OGCQ01002994.1_pt1 | contig 16061 bp, 18 predicted proteins | sample 1570161 | NCBI WGS metagenome assembly OGCQ01 (sample SAMEA4384402, study PRJEB24528) | human gut metagenome
TTATCGTAAGCGTAAGCGGTCAGAGTAGTGCTACCGATGCCATTTTTAAAGATAATTCCATTGTTTGTGGCAATGGAGCAGGTGTAAATCTTTGTTTTGTTAATCAGATCCTCTACTTTCTGCAGCAAATCTTCCGAGATTTCCGACTGCAGCTCTTTAAAATTGGTAAAGACTGTCTTGTTTGCTTGCGGATTCGTGAAACTGCGAACCTGCTCCGATACTCTTGCACTCAAGTATAAGGTAGGAACGTACTCCTCATCTTCGATCTCCACGGTATCTCCGATAGCGGTATCAAAGTATCCCGTCACATCATAAGTCACGACCGGTTCAGATGCTGTTCTCAAGTCCGATAGCGCCATACTGTACAGTTTGTCTTTGTTATCCGTATCGTAGGATTTTGGCATAAAGATGTATCCATCTTCCTTGTTTATCAGGTTTGATGGAAATCTGTCCCTTGCCTGCGGCGCCCGGATATCTGGACCTTGTGTATAAAACTCTACTACTCCGTTCTCATCCAGCTCTTCTTTCTCAATTCCCTGTATAGTCAGTCCATCCTTTCCTGTTGGACGGATACCGGTGTACAGATTTTCGATACTGGATTCCTTCCGGATGCCAGTAACATTTTTCCCATACCGCAGCTTGATATCTCCCCGGAACTCCCCGACTCCTGTGTTATTGTCTGAGTGTTCCCGATACACGTTCATTACAATTTCTTTCAGCGAATAATCATCATTTAGGACTGTTTGGAACTCAATCTCCGCATCGAATACGTTTGCCACGGAAAATAAACGGGACAGTACCGTTGCCTCACCTGTCCATTCGTTTGAAATCCGCTTATCCGACACTTCATTGATCCCGATCCGCACGGTACGTTCCGGATCAAAGGCAGTTACATATTCCTCAAAGCTCATTGCGCTTTCAGATTTGTACGCACCCACATTCTCATTGATCAATTCGAAACTTAAAGACCATGCTGTCGCAGTAACTGTAAATTCATCCTTTTCCACATGTACGATATTCAGATAGTAGTCTTTTCCGTTATATACAAAGGCTACTTTATTCCCTTCTACGATGTACGCAGCATCCTCGTGTTTGGAACTTACCGTAAATGTGTAAGTATTCGCTGTCCCCTGCAGATATTCATGGAGTTCATCGTTCCAATAATGCATAGAGTTTCGATGGGTGTTATCCAAAAATGTAAGCACCCTGTCATGTGGATTCAGTACGGCAATTCTGATTTCATTCATTATAAATATGCCTCCCTTATTTTTGCTTTAATCGTTGGCGGCGGACTGCTAAATGCCGAGTAGGAGAACTGGATCTCCGTCTCTCCCGGCGGTACCAGAAAATGCTTACTTCCTCGGATTTCATCTTCCATCCGCTTCATCCCATTTACATAAACCGCTGTATCATTTCCATCAATATAGACCACATCTCCGGACTTATACCGGTTCAGCACATCTCTGTATTTTTCCACGTTATCCTTGCGGAACCAGATTTTTTTAAGATAGTTATGCGTAACCAGCTGATTCCCGAGATTCCGGTCTCCCCACTGCCCGATCCAGACCTGTATCTTCTCACACGCCATGTCTTTAATCTCCGGGATAGTAAAGTAATAATACTGACCGTACCAAAAGATCCGTAGCTTGTCACCCTCTTTTAAGAAATCATTATGCCCGCCACCCATCTTTAAATTAAATGGGTTTCCCTCATAAGCTGTCGGCTGGAAATCCAGTGTCTTGATCTTCTTGTTTTGTGGTGCGAACCAGTCCACATGTGCCGTATTACCAACAGAATCGCTTTTATTTATGGACATAGAGCAGATCACTTCATTTTTCCCTGTAAGAAACGCAATAGTCTGTGCTCCCGTCTGTCCCATCAATCCAGTCTCGAACCAGTGCTGCGTGTAACAGTAAAAGTTCTTTGCCCCACGTCTGCCCTCGCTGTCAACCGGGATAGTAAGTGTTCTCATTCCGCCATTCCAGTATCCGGATGTTGCCTGTCCACCTTTTAATGCCATGACGTTATATCCGGCAACGTCCCGCACTTCCAGCGTTCCTTGTGTGGTATTCTCCGGATTTTGATGAGAGGTGCCGTGATCATCTTGAAACAAGCCGTAACCGTTAAACAGTTCTTCGGACGCTTCGTAGTTCTCTCCGTCCGCTTCTTCTTGTTTCCCAAGCTGAATTACTCCATACTGGCTGACCAATCCAATAAAGCCGTTCTCGTGCTTGTGGGTAATCTCGTAGTCCACATCTGCCCATTCGGTACCGTTGTTTTGGATGGCAATTGTCTGGTAGCCACTCTGTTGGACTCCATAAAAGTCGAATTCTGCAGTGGAGTACGCTACCCCGTCAGGGATTAGCCATGTGATTGTGCCTTTTCCAAAAATCGCAACCTGTGTCACATCAAGGCTTCCGTCCGGTATCGCATAAAAGTAGCGGTCTGGATAATTCCCAAAAACAAGTTTTTTCGGCTCTGCGACATTCAAAATTTTCTGAATCGCATTATAGCTCTCTGCGATATCACCAACAAATTCAAAGGGCATTTCTATTGTTCTGGACTTATAAGTTGTATACCCGTAATCTTCCCCTTTGCACGATTCTGCTCCGCCCAAAAGTTCTGTTTCGCGGTCTACCCCGCTAAATGGGGAGAACCCAGAAAGCACGTTTAAATACTTTCCGAGTTCTTGGTCGTTAAACTTAACTGATAGACTCAATTTCTGTCACCTCCTAACATCTTTTTAAAATCTTGATTCTTTTTAATCTGGTTTTGCATCGGAGTGGCAAGTACTCTGGATGTCTCTACAGAGTCAATCTTGTTGATGATCTCGAGTGGCCTGTTTGCAAGTCTGGATAGACGGTCTACTGCATAGAGTATCTCGTTATTATTTTCAGACTTCCGGATTCCAACGCTTTTCTGATAAGTTTGACTTCCAGCGCTTTCCGGCACTGATAATGTTATACCGCTCACAGATGCGGACAACTGAGACACCACCTTACCGGATACTTTTTTCATCTCTTTGTACGGCATATACTTTTCGTATCCAGTGCCTACACCCATTGCAAGGTATTTCCCGACTTGGTCTCGCATAACTCTGGATGGGGAATGTATACCAAAGAAATCTTTGATGGACGAAACAACACTGCTTGCGAATCCTCCAATCTTGTCAATAATCCAACCAGTCATGTTGGATATTCCGTTCCACAGTCCCTGTACAATATTGCTGCCAATTGATGCCATCTTACCAGGCAGCGTCAGTATTGCCGTTTCAATTCCGGACGCGATTTTTAGAGCGGCGGTTTTCACATAAGACACCATGCCGCTTATTGTGCTCCCGAGATTGTGAATTGCAGACTTTCCTATATTAGCAAGCGTTGAAGGCAGATTCTGAATAGAACCTTTAATTCCGTTTAATATATTAGTCCCGGCTGTTTTTACAAATCCGACCATAGACGTAATGCCATCACCCAAGAACTTAATTATGCTCTTGCCAAGGCTTAACCACTGGAACGCCATCAGCACGTCGACAATAGCTGCTATGATCTGGGGAATATTTGCAATCAGAGTTGGTATTGCCTGAATAAGCCCGAGTGCCAACTGCCCAAGCAATTCCGCGCCCTTCATTAAAATCGTTGGGAAATTGTCGTTAATAATGTTTGCGAATGTAGAGATAATCTCTGGGACTCGCTCAATCAATATCGGTATTGCGGTCACGATTCCCTCGACCAATTTCTGTAGCAACTCAAAACCTTTTTGAATCATTACAGGTGCAGCTTCTGCAAGCTTTTCTCCGATTCCTTGTATAAAATCAAGCACTTTCGGCAGCGCTTCTGGGATTGCCTTTACAAATCCGTCAATCAGATTGTTCAACAATTCATAGCCTTGCTGCAACAAACCTGGCCCCTGAGATGTTATCTGCTCGTATAGGGTTGTAATAAGTTGAGTTATAAGCAATCCAACAGATGGTAATACCTGCATCATCCCGTCTATTATTGCCTGTATGATCTGGATCCCAGACGACAACAGTTGCGGTATACTTGTGCTGATATTTTCTGCAAACGAACTTATGATTTGCGCTGACGCAGTTACGATTCCAGGCAACGACTGAATGATTCCGGTTGTGATATTCGAAATGACTTGCCCGCCTATCTGCATCATTTCTCCGAGTTTTCCGGAATTAAGCGACTGTGAAAGACTTTCCATCAACAGGTTTCCAACCTCTGGAAGTTCTTTTGCAAGTCTTGGAACAATCTGCATTAAATTGTTCGTTATATTTTCAGCCGCCGCCTTTACAGCATCTGCCAACTCCTGAGGTGAACTTGAACCATTCAAAAAGTTATCAAACGCTGCTTTTGCGGATTGCACAGAACCCTCTATAGTAGTCAATGCTTCTGCGCTTGTCGTTCCGGCAATACCCATATTTTCTTGAATCTTGTGGATTGCCTGAATGATCTGGTCGAACGACACATTGTCAAGATTCTCTATTTTTTCGTTGAGAATGCCGCTGTCGTTAATCAAGCGGATCATTTCAGCCTGCGTTCCACCATATCCAAGTTTCAGGTTATCCAACATTGTGTAGTTCTGCTTCGCAAATCCCTGATAAGCGTTTTGGATATCTGTCATGTTGGATCCAAATTTATTCGCATTGTCAGACATGTCTACCATTGCCATATCTGCTATTTTAGCAGCTTCTGCGGTGTTATTCCCAAGCCCCTGTAAAAGTGATGCAGAAAAGCTTGTCACAGTCTCCATGTACTTATTTGCGGATACACCAGCTGTCTTATACGCATTGTTCGCGTTATCAATCACTGTCTGTGCGCTATCTTTAAATAGCGTCTCAACGCCGCCTATGTTTTGCTCCAAGCTTGCAACAGAATCAAGAGACATTTTAGACACTGCCCCAAATGCTGCAGCAACGCCAGCTACTGATCCGGCAATCACTTTCAATCCACCACTTGCGACACTGCCAAGTTTGGAAATTCCTGAATTAAATCCAGATTCGCTTATTTCTGTATTAAATTTTAATGAGCCATCATAACCCATACTATCCCTCCTTTATGGATAGCACAGGCTCAATGGCTCAATTTAAAGTGCTTAAATCTTAATCTCTACTTCTTTTTTACATGTCCGGCACTTAATAAATACATTGGTACAGACAGTTGTATTATCATAAATCAAGAGTTTGCACCCGCACACCGGACATCTATACCACTTTCTTATCAGTGGCGGTTTCTTTATTTTGTCCATCTTCATCACCTCACATGAAAGCTTTTCCGATATCATAATCCGTCAGACTCTCAGATGGCAATTGAATTGATTTCTGGATCTTTTTAATTCGTTTTCTCTCTTCTTTGTCTTTGATTTCCGTATCGTCAGACAGACCATCGAAAAGCATCCGGAATTTCCACCAGTGCATATATTTAATGTCGATTAAATCAATCCCATAATCTCTGAGAAAGCCGGATAATATATATGGATAATCAATGGAGTACGAGAACAAATTTTTCTTCGGCTTTTCTTGTGGTCTCCCACAATCACCTGTCTCCGCAGCCTCTACGCAATTTGCATCCATCGTTATAAAGCAGGACAATGCACTTATAGCTTCTTCGTCTGCGACTATGTCATCAAGAAAATACTGCTGTATGATTGCAAATTTTTGAAGAGCATCAAGCTCTTGGTCTTTTAACATATCCAAAAGTCTGATGTATTCACGGAAATCCGTAATGATCTTGATGTTTTCACCTTTCACATTTACCGTGTTTGGTAACTCTTCATAGAAAAAATTCATGTTATTTCTTTGCACGTCTCTGAGCTCTATTCGGAGCATATTTGCTAACAACAGAATTTCTTCTTTTGTTTACGGCATTGATTTCTTTTTCACATACAGCAATGAACGAATCATAGCACTCTTCGCAAACTCTCAAATTCATTTTCCCATCAAAAAGTTTTTCAGAAGTACCTTCTCCGAAAATTCCGTCAAAAATATCATAAAACAGCAAACAATATTCTCTGGTTATTTCAGATATTTTTCCAACCTTTTCAAGATTCTTCTCCCTCGGCTCGATGTTTTCAAATACCTTTTCATACCTTTCCAAAAACTCTACATCGTCCATATCGATTTCAAGCTCTACGTCATTCCATTTCCACTGGCTCATTGGCTCGCTCTCCTTTTCTTTCAGTCAGTTGCTGCGTAATCACCTTTTGTGTAAGTAACCGTCTTGCTTGTAAAATCGGTTTCTGTAACGTATCCTTCCTCGATGTCGGACACAGATTTAAGAGATCCGCTATACACAAGCGCATCCGTTCCATCTCCGTCAGAATCCGGGATAACCGCATAGGTTCTTTTTGTAGCGTAACACTTATCGCCCTTGTCACTTTTCTTGAAGAAATCGACAACTACAACCTCTACATGTGCGTCATCTCCAAGTTTTTCACCATCGTGGATTGTTGCGATTTTTTCGTGTACCGGGTTATTTGTGTACCGGTCAAACGAATATTCGATTGCCGGCGCGTACCCTACAACGTCCGCACGCTCCGCGATTTCATCCACGTACTGCCTGGAATACTCTTTTGGGTTTTTCCCATTTGTCATGGTTGTAAAATTCATCATGCGTTCGAATTTTGGCGAACTTCCGGTAGCGTCCGTGTTCATGTATGCCACCCGTTTGTGGCGTCCAACTAATTCAGACTTTTTCTCTGCCATATTTATACCTCCTGTGCATAAATTAAGCGGCACTCTATGCGATACTTGGCATTTTCACCATTCATATCGTACAGATAGCCGCTGTTTAAAGTTTCGATCGATATTGGATTCTTCTTTTCTCCGAGTTCCGGCAGATTGCCATTAAAACTCTGCTGTTCCAGCCATTCCTCAAAACTTTGGAAGAATCCGCTGTTCTCAATATTTATCCTTGCGTCCTGATCGTATTCCTCTTGGCTTGTAAATGCAAACTGGAACTGCTTTTTTGCTCCACCATCCATATATCTCTGGATAATTGGATCACACGGAAGAGGGTCGATTGAATATCCCATATCTGTTCCGATATAGTCCACATTTACACGCCCATCACTTAAAAACGGGCACATGAGGATGTACGATCTGACACTGTCAGTGAGATTTGACATAGTTCGCAGCTCCTTTCAAGATAGAGTCCTTGTGCCGGTTCTTCATGCGTTCGAACCATCGTGATTTTTCCTTATGCTCGTAATACTGTCTACGTGCATAAGGCGCAATCTGGTCGATTTCACCACTGCCGATCACGCTGCCAAGAGTCGGTGACTTAGCCAGTGCTCCTGTCCGTCTTGGAGTCTCCGGGTTCATACGCCGGATGCACTCAGAATCAACAAACTCCTGTGCGTTTGCGAAACCGGATTCCATATTCGGTCTAAAGTTCGGATTCCAGTCGAGTCTCGCTATTGTCCTTCCTTTCAAATTTCCCTTGGAAATCGTGTAAGTTGATATCTTACCTCTCGGCGTCTCAATCTGGAATTTTTTCTTTCCTTTTGCCATTATATTCCCACCACCTTAATATGCGGATTGCCGCCAAAAGTATTGTAGTTTGCAGATGTGACTCTGGTCTTATCCAGCCCATCCAAATCCTTGATGGTCTGCATGTCAACCTTACAATCTCCTTTTACAAGATAATCATCTTTTTTGACAGCCACGCTCGTGTCCGGGATTCTGACGGTGTAGGTGTCTGCTTGCTTTAATCCATCTGTCGTGATCTGCGACTTTTCGTTTTTGTACCACCACACTTCCGGGATGTAGGTTCGTTCCCACTCATCCAGCCGAGTAGACGGGTTATACTTCCGGCTGTACAGGGTGGCGTCTGAATTTATTAGCATACTCCGCGATACAGTAAGCCAGTATTACCGAGATAGACTTTCGCAATCCGGTACAGCTTATTCTCAAGCGCTTTTTCTGTGTCCTGTCCGTCAATACGCTCTGTTACATAAGACACAGAGTACCCGTCTGTATTTTCGGACTTTTTAACTTTTCCGCCGTCTTTTAAGGTCATGTCATAGATTGTATCGCACATTTCACAAATACACGATTTAATCAAATGCTCATTCTCTACATCATTTTTAATTCTGTTAAACGTAAAGTTGCAAAGATGCGTTTCTGCCAAATTTCTGATTCTTTTAAAATCGGACTCAGAGGAGATTTTCTCTCCCCCGAAATCCTCAATGTAGTAACTGTAGTCTACTAACATAGGTGCTCCTTTTACTCTCTTGCCATCTGTCCGGCTGCCTTTAATGCATCAAGAAGAGCTTTGAATTCCGCCTTTGTTACATTCTCTCCTGCCGCTTCTGCTACAAGCGCAGCCTGTTTCACACCGCCCAGTGTTGTTTTGCTTGCCGCTGGAAGAATGTAACTTGGTCCCTGCGCACCCTGATCGCCTTTTGGCCCTGCTGGCCCTGCTGGCCCTGCTGGCCCTGCTGGCCCTGCTGGCCCAACCTGCTCGTTCTTCACGCCCTGCTCTAACTTATTCAGTTTCTCTGCTGTAATAACGTCATCATTATTCCATGTAGTTGGTTCGTATGCCATTTTGAATACCTCCATTATACTATTTTGCTTTTCCTACTTTTGCCTTTCCGACTTTCCCTCTGCCAACTAAGGCTACATCGTCAGAGGGAATTATTCCCCCACGTGGTGGCAGTAGATTCCTTTCAGCTTGTTTTTGTATGCATCGCACATTCCAACCGTTCTGTATGCGTACATATAAGCATCAGCAGACTGGTTCTGATCCGGAGAAATAATCTTCGGAACAGTGTGTTTCTGGTACTGGATAGCAGCGTTTCTGTCAATCGCCATAAAGTTAATCGCTTTACCCTGTGTGTTCCTCACAAAACCACCGGCACCGTTTGCGGTCAGATCGATTTTTGTGTAGAATCTTGCGGATGGAACTCTAATAATGCCAGCCCATCCATCCAGTGCTCTCTTAGATGCTGTCGTATCCAGATCTTCAACCATGCCTACAAGAGCCGGGTTAATAAACAGATAGCATGTAGATACATCTCCCTCTGCATCTTCGATCGCGTTTCTCGCTGCTCTTAATGCTGCGAGAGTGGCTTTGCCATCTGCAAGTGCGCCGTTTGCAGATGTAATACCGGAAATCTGTGCGTACTGTGAAAATCTCCATGCGTCCAGCTCTGGAACTACCTGTGTACGGATAAATTCTCCAGCCAGACGTCCGAATGCAACACCAGCACTCTCGATGTTATCCATAGCATCAACGTTAAATTTACGTCCTCTGTCATAGGTACATTTAACAGTCTCGTAATCGAGAGTTACATCACCATTTACATATCCAGCAGACTTGTCATAATTTGCAAGTCCCTGCATGGACATTTTTGGAATTAAAATCTCATTCGCGTTTGCTCCCTCGCGGATCAGATCACTCGGACCATCCAAAACGGATGTGAGTGAGCTTTTCTTGTACACGAGGTCGAGCATTGTGGAATACTGTTTTCTAAGCGTAATTGAATTTGCCATATCTTATCTCCTTATCATTTAAAATCTTTTTCTGTGAGTCCCATAGCAGCTGCTACCGCATCAAAAGCACCCGGTTTCTCTGCTCCGCCGCCAAGAACCGGATTCTTAATTGGTTCATCGTCTGCAAATAGAAACTTGCTTTCTTCGTTCTCTTTCAGCTCTTTAAAAGCGTTCTCGATGTCTGTATCTTGATTTTTAGACGCTTTTAGATCATCTGTTTTCAGAAACGGGAGCACTGCTTTTAACGCTCTCGCACCATGCTTTTTCGCTGCGGATTCAAGTTTTCCATTAAACTCATAATCCTGTTTGATCTGCACTTTCTCCGCCTCTGATGCTTCATACTTCTGCTTGTAATCAGCCACCTGTCCTTTAATTTCTTCGTAATCTCCGAACCCCTCGATAGCCGTGTTTGCGTCTGCAAGCTGCTGTTTTGTCGTATCAAGCTCAGATTTGATGTTGTCGTAATCTCTTCTTGCTTTTCCGACATCTGCGGAATTGGCATCCAGAATCTTGTCAATCTGTTCTTTTTCCAATCCCATTTCTTCTAAAAACTCTCTTTTCATGCTTCATCTTCCTTTCGCTTCGCTTTTTCTCGTGGTCGCACCACATGTCTCAAGTAAGTACCCAGTTTCTCGTCATTTGGCAGGACAAAATAAAAGAGCCGCCTATGCGACTCTCCCTAACATATCCATGTATATCCGTTCTCTTTGTTGCTCTACGCCCATTTGCCGGCAGAATTTGGTGTACTCGTACAGCTGTGCTCTGTATTTCACTCGCATGTTTAAGATCTGATCCGCATCCGCTCTGGCAGTCTTTAGTGCCACGATTTTAGACCGCTGCGCTCTCATTGCGGTTTCCATTCTTCGCTGTTGCTGTGTGATTCCATAGACATCCAGCTCTTTTCCTTGCCACCGCTTTATCTTGCTTTCTATGGCATTCTGCTTTCTTAGCCATTCGTCCGACCACTGCCGCTCAGACACGCCTTTTACAAATGGGTAATAGTCATGGTAGCAGTTAGCTCCTTGTAGACCAGTAGCAGTTCCAAGACCGCATACAGACACCAGTTCTTCTTTGCTGTACACTTTTCCTTGCCACTTGCGGTGTTCCGGTCTGGCTCCTGGATGCCAGTCTACCTCGTAATAATTCGTGCCAAGCTTGTCAGCATTGATCCTGTTCATTTCTCCTGTGATCTGCGATACTCCAGTCAATACGCTTCTTCGCACTGCCACATGTACTCTGTTGCTGTATCCTGTAGCGTAGTCCACGGTTCTTAACCCACTGTTCGTCATCTGTGTGACAACTCTACGGATGACCGTGTTGTAATCAAAGGCACCGCTTATCACGTCTGTGATTGCCATATCGACATATCGCTGGTAATACTCCGAAAACGGCATAAATACGCGACGATTACCCATTAAGACCGAGAATCCATAAGACCTTGCAAGGTTATGCAACTCGTCCTGTGTCTGCTTTCTGACAGCCTGTGACACCTGCTTGAGCTGTTCATTTTCCTCTGCTGGTATAAATTCTCTATTAACCTGCTCATATATGCTTTTATCTCGCACGTACTGCCACTCTGCTATATCGTCATAAAGTTTAAACATCTCCGGGTACGTAGCTTTCAGAGCATCTTTTAGGATTTTTTCCACCTCTTCGGTGCTCTTCCCCATCTCTACCAGTCTGTTAATCTGGTAATCTGCAGTGGATGTGATCTTTCCGGTCTTGCGTATCCTGCGAACGATATCCTGTATGATCCGGTTCTCAGCATCCATCCAGATAGATTCCATTCTGAGAGACGTTTTTACGACATCTGGCTTATCCATTACCTATCACTCCATTACTCCACCTTGATCCGGCACATTCGCTTTTGCAGTTTCTTCATCCTCCCCGAGGAATCGAACCCTGTACTCCCAGTGTGATCTGATTCCGGCTGCTATCTCATTTAGCATCAGTTGTCTGTCCGTTTCCTCGTCTGTCAGGATCGAATCTTTAAAACTGCAGATAAACTCATATCCGGAATGAAGCATCCCCTCGTGGAACGCCATACCTCTTACAAAATCCTCTAAGCAGTCCCTTAAATTATCTTGAATCGCCTTTACTCGGTTGTACTTCCGGTTTTTGGATACTTTTACTTCTGTGGCTGTCTTGTCGATGCTCTGCGGATTGCTTAAATCTCCGAATGCAAGTCCGACTACAAGCTCGATCTGTCTGAGGTAGTTATCTAGACCGTTTATTAGATTCTCTTCCCGGAATTCCGGCGAGAACTCTTTGTAAAACCCTTCCTCGCTGTCGATTCCAACATATAAGCGCTTGCTTAGCTTAGATACTCCATTCCGTCCATCTGGCTCTCTCTTAATGGCTGCAGCGTCCACGTGGATTGCCCTCTCTCCGGATTCAAATTCCCAGTCTATCCTTGCTCCCTGCACATCAGCTCTCTCAATAAGGTTGATCGCGGAATCAAAAATAGACACACCGCATGGCGTGTCGTCAACCCTGTTTTTTATCGGATTTCTGTAGTACCCAAAATCCATCTCCCTTACTCCCGGATACGCTACATGCTCCGGCAGTCCAGCCCATGCTTCTAAGCTTTCCAGAGAGATTTTCCGGTCAAATCCATATCTTGTGGATGAGCAATAGGCTTCGTTTGTGATCTCGAGGAATCCGTTTTTGATACTGTGCCGCTCCAGGCGAACATAATACTTTGCATCGTCTATGTCTCGGAAGTCCAGAAAGACTATATCGTTCGGCTTCTCATCATTTCCAAAGCTCACCGGGATGAACTTATCTGCTGTCACGAACTCTGCCTGTTCATTTCCAAGGGGTTTTAGGCAGAACGAACCAAGTCCAAGACCGTCCTGTAGATTCTCATTCAGGCTCTCTGTGGTTTTCTCAAACAGTTTTAAGAGCTTATCGTTCGATATTTTTATTTCCATTTCCGACAGCACAACATCTGCAAACTCTCTACATATCCCCTGTTCAATCCTCAGGGACTTCACATAATCCTTGCACCAGTCTGCATTCCCAGAGAGCATGCTGTTCCATTCATTTATTTTCTGCACCATTGTGCTTGTAATTGCAGGAGATTCTCTCAACACCTGCTTCATCGTGGTTCTGCTTATCATGTTAAACACTCCTGTAATAACCTTGTTAATAAACTTAAACATCTTGCACCTCACTCTGTCAGCATTTTAATGTCGCGTTCTATCGTGTACTCAAATGCATCCAGTGTATCAATATCACTACTTCCGTCATCCAGACGATCGTCTTTTAATGCTTTTTCATCCCACACCGCTTCTTGTAATGCTATCGATAATGTTTCGCAATCCTCTGTAATAAAAAAGCGCCCAGCTCCCATGAGCTTTAAGACGCACTCAATCCGGTCTTTTATCCTAATTTTCTTAGCCGGTCTCACAATTACATTCGGATGCGCTTTCATCATGGCATTCCGTATACTCTGGCCGAGCGTAGTCTCCGCGTTATCCCAGTAAATAAAATCAACCTTTCCATACTTTTCTTGCACCTCATCAACAAATTGAATAAGAAGATCATTCAGAATGTTTGAATCAATTCCCTCTTTAAACCTTTTCGTGTCCGTATTCATGTATCGGATACTCTTCAATCCGTATACATTATTGTCTCGGTCATACCCTCTTGCCACGAAAGAATGACCAGACTTATTACCACCAAAGTCCACGCCAATGACAATCTCTGTCAGATCGGATGCAGTCGGCTCTTTGACAAAATCTTTCGGATGATCTGCAAATTTGCGGTAAATCGCTCCCTCTGCTCGTTTCCATAGACCAAGAATCAACCGGTCATAATAAACGGTACCGTCATATTCGATGCAGAGCTTCTCCACGAAATCTGGATCCAGAAACGGATTGTCGAAAATCGTGTATCTCTGCAAATAGATATCTAATTTTTTATTGTCGAGAAATTCTTTTAGCCAATGTGTCGGATTCTCCGGGTTGCAAGCTCCATCAAAACAGGAATACGTCTTATCGAGACGGGATTTAAGCATCTGGAACACCTCTTTGTTCCATTTTGCTATCTCATCGCCGTAACAGTACTTAATGGACGCTCCCTGTATCTTCGCGACCTGACTGACCTTTTCTGCACCGAGACAATAAACATCCTCTCCGCATACTCTTGCCACATTCCGGTTGTTAATGTTCCCGATTAGATCACTGGTATAGATCTCTCTCATCGGTTGGAGTACGTTTCGCTCTATGGATTCTTTGGAGACACCCATGATTACATTTAAGCCGGGAAGTCCAGCTCTCTCTCGGATTCTTTTAGGCACGATATAAGCAGTGTCTACAAAAGACTTTCCAGAACGAACCGCTCCGGACTTGATATTCCATCTATGAGTTGCGTTTATGATGTATTCATTCTGTTTTTTGCTTAGCTGCATTGTCATGCAATCCTTTCAAGATTTCATCAAGCTTTTCAATTGCTGTTCTGTCCTCGTATTCCTGCTTATCTCTCCACTTGTCTGGTTTCCGGTTCTTCAGCCAAAAGATCTGGGCTGTTGTGTCTGGTACTACTTGCTTTGTGACCTTTTTCGTAGTTTTCATCTCATCAAGTTCCGGTATGTATTCTCTGGTTGTTTCCGTGTACTCATATCCGAGCGCACGTTTTAACAGAGCATTCTCGACTTGACGATCAACGACCTCTTTCCCTCTTTTTAGGGTGTCCGAAATGTCCGAATACTTGTCTTTCCAGCTATTTAATGTGCTTCTGGAAATCCCGATATTATCTGCAATCTGTTCATCCGTCAGACCGTCTCTCGCCCATCCCTCTATCTTTAGCAAGCCTTCCGGCTCTAGCCATTCCTGATATTTACCTTTTGCCATCCGACCCACCACCTTTAAAACATAATAAAAGCACCCATCTCTGGATGCCAAGAATTCAGGACTACTGCTCGAAAGAATTACAAATGCCAACAAAAACCAAAATAACCAAGTACACAATCAAAATTTATAAAAAAGGAGGGAACTTGAAGTAGTCCACAGCGGGTATAGCAGGACTCGAACCTACGACACATCGGTTAACAGCCGATTGCTCTACCTACTGAGCTATACACCCATAGGATGCCCTTTATTGACATCCTTTACCCTATCCGCACTCGGGTACGCTGATTACACTAAATATAGATTGCTGAATCTATTTTTGTTTGTTGTTCTGGCAGATCTGCGGATATCTGCGTTTTGTGATATCACTCCGTAGCACTTCCACGGCATTCCGGATTTTTAATATTTACCGTGATATGCTACTAAACCGTGTGCAGGGATCGAACCCGCTTGTCCCAACTGACCACGGCGTAAAAACACCGCCAGACAAGAAAGGGTAAAAGTCCGGCGGTGTTCTGAATGTTTGGAAAGATTGTTTTAGAACAATATACAATCGTTCTAGGATAATTATAGCATAAGTAAAATATAAATGCTATAAATCTTTAAGCTGTGCGCTTATAATCTGCGATACTCGCGCCTGGGTATATCCAATGATGTCTGCAACCTCTTGCTGCTTCTTACCTTCCACAAATGCCAACTCAAATATCTCTTTAATCTCCGGATCATCAATCCCATTTATGTAGTCTTCAACTTCTTTCTGCTCCTTCAGAATCAGTAGCCTATCCGCTTCTTTTCTTCTGATCTGCCGTCTTACATTCTCTTCTTCGTAAGGGTCATACATTTGTACAGACGTTCTCACTTCGGTGTACGGAAAATCTGCGCTGGATCCTGTTACTTTCCCCATAACAACAGTTGGTTCCCGTTCGCAAAGTTCTTGTATCTGGTTCTCAATCCGGATAAGTCTATCTTTGTTTGGCTTATACTTTTTCAGTGTTTTCTTGTCCAATTCAATCACCTCCCGGGATCCGCTCTTTTATGTTGTATTTCTCTGCTATGTACTCCACAGCGTCCTTATTTGCCCTCTCGCCGCCTTTAAAGTCACAGGCAAAGGCTTTATGCTCCTGTTGCTTTAAAGCTGTCTCACAGGGCTTTCTCGTTGCCATCTTGTATGCTTCTATCTTTCTCACGGGGTCTGCTGTCTCCTTTCTGCGCTTCATAGTCTCTCTTGTCATTCCTACACCACCTCAATTTCCTCTCCGGTCAGCTCTTCCAACTTCTTCCGCATTTCTTCCACTGTCATTTTCTTTGGTTCTTTGCGCTCCCAAATGAGTTCAAGGTCGCTTTTAATAAACACATCTTCTATGCATCCGAGTGATTCCGGAGTAATTCTATAGACTTTAACGATGTCTCTTCCTGTATAACCTTCCCATTTCAAGTCATCATCATAACCGCCTATATGATTGCGTCCGCCTCTTCTCACTACCATCCCGGCCAATACAAGATACATTTCACCATTTCTTTGCTCAACTACCATCCCATCTCTCAAATCTGCCTTGGTAAATTCTTTGTCCATGTAATCACTCCATTCTAAGATTTTATAATTGTACTTTTCCGCAAAATCACGAGTCGAATATTCTCCGTTTCCGTAATAACACGTTCCTTCGTTGCGCATATAATTTGTATTTTTCAAATAACTTTTTCCGTTACAC
>OGCQ01002995.1_pt1 | contig 16058 bp, 12 predicted proteins | sample 1570161 | NCBI WGS metagenome assembly OGCQ01 (sample SAMEA4384402, study PRJEB24528) | human gut metagenome
CATGACAGACAGCATCACAGCCACACAGAGCACCAGGCTCAGAACCTTCTTCTGGCGTTTGGGTCGATTTTACAAAGAAATTTTCGACAATTTCCCACAAATTTCCCAATGTCTTCCCACGCTGGCGCACAAGAAAAAACAGGTCGGAATGTCCGTGGAGGAAAGACATTCCGACCTGTAAACAATGGGGTTACTCTTCCGTATCCGAGGGGGCAAACGCCTGCCAGGGGAGCACGTCGCTGAGCTCAATCAGGACCGGCGAGTATCCACCCAAATTATCATAACCCGGGTTGTTGCGGGCGGGGACGCTGGTTGGCACCACGATGGGCAGCGAGACCACCAGGCAGGCGCCGCCGTCCTGGCCACTCTGGGCGACCAAGACGCCGCCGTGAAGGGCCGCGATTCGTTGGGCATTATACAGCCCCAAACCGGAGCCCTCGCCGGGCCGCGGGATTTCCTCTGGGGCGTCTCCAGAAAAGAGGGTCGCCATCCGATCTTCGGGAATCCCCACGCCGCTGTCCCGCACAGAGATCACGCACCGGCCATGCTCGGCATGGAGTTTCATTTCCACCTCTCCCTCCTTGCCCGCGGCCCGAACTCCGTTGGACACCAGCGCCAGCAGCATTTGGGTCAGCAGAGATTTGCTGCCCTGGAAGGGAAGGTGCTCCACATTGCTGCTGTAAGAGAACCGCACGCCGGCCAGATCCGCCAGCCACGTGGTTTCATCCGCCATCCCCTGGCAGACCATGGCCAAGTCAAAACCCTCTTCCCGGGGAAAAGCTTTGTCGTTGAGTTCCTGGGTCAGCTCTGCCTGCCGGGTGAGGCGAAGCATTTGAAAGATCAACCGGCTCTGATTGGCCAGATCCTGGTCGAAGTCTCCCATCAAATGGTTTTCCTCCAGCACCCGTTTCATCTTCCACTGCACGGCAGTGAAGTTAGACAGGCACTCCCGCATCCGATAGACCGCGTTGGAAAAAGGGTGCTTTTTCTCTTCTGGCTGGGGCAGGGGACGCAAAACCAAGAGGTCCCCCATCTCAAAGGGGGAGACCGTTACCCGATAGGTGGCCTGCCCCAGGGCAATCTCCATCGACCCGCTGGGATGCTCTGCCAAGGCAGCCAGCAGATCCAGGGGACAGGTTTCGCTTTGTAACAACTGCTGCCCGGGCTCATTGGAATACACGGCCTGGCCGCCGGCCAGGAAAATCACCGGCTCGGGAAAACTGCCGAACTGGAGGTCCAGACGGGACGTGATGAGATCCATAGCGTCAACTCCTTGAAAATAGGATTAGGATGCCCGGAAGGGGCTGAAATTTTCACACCAACAGTGTAGCAAATCCTGGAAAGGAACACAAGAATTTTGTCGAAAAAGGTCGCTCTGCTCCAAACAAATGGGACAATTGCTGAAAAGTAGCACTTCCCTCTTGGGCAAAACTGGAGTATAATGTAGGCGTCTATGCTGAGCTTTCAGCAAACAAATAGATTATGACGCGGAAAGGATTTTGGTGATATGGGTATGAAAGTAGGCATTAACGGATTCGGAAGAATTGGCCGTTTAGTGCTGCGTTTGGGCATGGAGCGCCCCGACATCGAGTTTGTTGGCATCAACAGCCACAGCCAGACCCCCGATTACATGGCATATTTATTGAAGTACGACAGTGTGCATGGCCGCTACCAGGGCGAGGTGAGCTGGGACGGGGACGATCTGATTGTAAACGGCCGCCGGATCCGCGTGTTCCACTGCGAGGAACCCCACGAGATTCCCTGGTCCTCTGTGGGCGCTGAGTACATCATTGAGAGCACCGGCAAGTTCACCACCGCGGAGAAAATGAAGGGACATCTGGCCGGCGGGGCCAAAAAGGTGTTGCTGACCGCCCCTTCCAAGGATGACACACCCATGTTCGTGATGGGGGTCAACAACACATCCTATGACAAGAGCATGGACTTCGTTTCCAACGCCTCCTGTACCACCAACTGCCTGGCCCCGGTGGCCAAGGTTCTCCACGATACCTTTGGAATCAAGGAGGGACTGATGACCACGGTGCACTCCATCACAGGCAGCCAAAAAACCGTGGACGGCACCTCTAAGAAGGACTGGCGGGGCGGCCGGGCGGCCTCGGGGAATATCATCCCCTCCACCACCGGCGCGGCCAAGGCGGTGGGGAAGGTCATTCCCGATCTGTCCGGCAAGTTGACGGGGATGTCCCTGCGGGTGCCCACGCTGGATGTCTCTGTGGTGGATCTGACCGCAGAGCTGGAAACCCCTGCCACCTATGACCAGATTTGCGCCGCTATGAAAGCTGCGGCCCAAGGGCCTATGCAGGGTATTTTGGATTACACAGATGACGCTGTGGTCTCCAGTGATTTCTTGGGGGACCGTCATATCGCCATTTTTGATGCCAAGGCGGGCATCTCCCTGAATGACCACTTTGTGAAGGTGGTCGCCTGGTATGACAATGAGATCGGCTACTCGGCCAAAACCGTGGACCTGCTGGAGTATATGTATCAGGTAGACCACAAGGCATAACGGTATCTTTATATATTATAAAGTAGAACGGACGCGGATTTTGTATCCCGCGTCCGTTTCTTTCGCCTGTTTCCAACAAAATTTTAGGGAAAAGAACCTGGGGCAAAAGCAGCAATTTGCTGACAAGGAATATTCCTTGTCATAGTTTTCAAACCATGGTATTTTCGTCCGGAAAAGCTTGCCTCTCCAACCAAATAGCCCGACAAGCACCTCAACACAACCATACCTTGTGCTTTGCCAAAATACGCCACAATCCTTTGTGGTTCAAGGGAATTTTAATCTGCACACCGAGATTTGTAACCATTTTGTAACCAGATTACCGTTTTGTTACAAAAACTCCAACGCTCTTTACAAATGAACCAACTTTTCGTATAGTAACCGTAGAACAATTCCAACTCTGCTGCGCCCGGCGCAGATACCGCAACGGCATGCCACAGTATGTGTGCCGGACATGGTCAAGGGAAGGATGCGTTCAAAAAAATTTAAAGGAGGAAACCCCTATGAGAAACCTGAAGAAGGTTCTGAGCCTGGTGCTCTGTGTGGCTGTGATGCTGTCTGTCATGGTCATGGGCGCCGGGGCGGCGTTCTCGGATCAGGACAAGATCAAGAACACCGAGGCCGTTGATGCCTGCGTTGCGCTGAACATCATCGGCGGGTACGAGGATGGTTCTTATCATCCCGAACGCAACATTAAGCGTTCCGAGATCACGAAGATGATCTGCGTGGCGCTGAACGGTGGTAAGGAGCCCAATGTGAGCACCAACACCACCCCCACGTTCAGCGACGTGCGTGGCACCAGCGCCGCCTGGGCAGAGGGCTACATTGAGTCCTGCGTGGCCCAGGGCATCATTTCCGGCGTGGGCGGCGGCCGGTTCAGCCCCAACGGCAACGTGACCGGCACCCAGCTGGCCAAGATGCTGTTGGTCAGCCTGGGCTACAACGCCAACACCGAAGAGTTTGTGGGCAATGCCTGGGCAACCAACGTGAACGTCCGCGCTTCCCAGAAGGGCCTGTACGAGGGCCTGGAGAGCATGGATACCTCTGCCGCCATCACCCGTGACAATGCGGCCCAGATGGTGTGGAATGCCATGAACGCCTATGAGGTGGAGTACAAGACCACCATCGTCACCGGCGAGGACGGCAAGCTGGAGACCATTGTCACTGTGCAGGACAAGGTGGTCGGCGACAACGACGACAAGATCACCCTGCTGGAGGACAAATACGACGCCAAGGCCATTACCGGTACTTTGACTAAGGTAAAGCAGGACAATGGCAAGAGCACCTATAACATCACCATTGAGAATGCCAAGTATAATGGTGGTACGTACAATGGTGGGACAGTTTCTTACACAGACGTTTCCAAGGACTATTCCGACCTGCTGTATCAGAATGTCCGCGTCCTGGTGAAGCCCGACAAGAATGGCAAAGACGCCGTGGTTTATGGTGTGTATGCCACGGGCAAGAACACCGTACAGACCGGCCTTTTGGCTGACCTGAAGATGGACGGCACTAAGGCCAAACTGGACGGCACCAAGTATGATCTGGCTAACACGAATACTGTTTATGTTGATGGTGTGAAGCAGTCAGACAACATCAAGACCTGGCTGACAACAAATGGCGAAGGAAATGCTACCTATGGCAAGGGTTCCGAGGTTGAGCTGCTGGCAGTCGATGGCACATCCGATTACTCTATCCTGAAGGTTACCACCTTCGAGGTTAAGGAAATCACCTATGTTGGCTCTGACTATGTCACCGCTGGCACGAAGTACTCTGATGATGACTATGTTATCAGCGATGGCTTGAAGAAGGGAGATTACGCGCTGATCTCCAAGGGCAGCAATTATGCTGACAGCAAGGGCCGTATTGAGAAGGCAACCGTTGTGGAAGGGAAAGTTACTTCCACCAAGGGTTCTGACGAAGTCATGATCGACGGCACCTGGTACACCATGAACACGGGTGTCACTGCCCCGAAGCTGAACGCTTCCGCTAAACTGGTTCTGGTAAATGGCTATGTTTATGCAGTGGATACCGTGACAGCGGGTTCCTCTGACGTGGCACTGGTTGTTGAGGTCGGCAACAGCAATACGGTTGGTTCCAAATACTACCAGGCCCGTCTGATTCTTGCGGATGGCACCGATAAGGTTGTTAACATTGAGAAGAACGACGGGAATGATCAGGCATTGGATAGCAAGAACTTTGCAGGCTATTCCAATAAGCTGGCTGCGTATGATGTGTCCAAGGACGTTTATACTCTGACCTTCATTACCACCGCTTCTGATCAGAAAGACATGGCCGGTTATGAAAACTTCTATTACGCGGAAGACGCAACCATCGACGGCAGCGTACGGACTTCTAATGTGAAGGGCTTTACTGGCGCTTCCGACAATACCTACAAGGAGACCGTAAATCGCGCCTATTTCGATGACAATGCAACTGTGTTTGTCAAGTACAAGAATGACGATTACAAAGTTGTCACTGGAGAAGCTGCGAGAAAGTGGGATGAGATCACTCCTTCCATGGTCCGTATGTTGACCGAGGAGAAGAGCAACTCTCAGTATATCGGCGTTGCCTATATTGATTTGGGCGACAAGAATGTCCCCGGCGGTTCTGATAAGACTTACGCCGTCGCTTTGGATGATTCTTACACTTCCAAGATTGACGGCACCACCTACACCATTGTGAAGGCTTGGAATGGCACAGAGGAGACTGAGTACAAGTACGAAGGGACTCTGTCCGGCGGCATTACGAAGGGTAGCGTTTTCGAGTACTCCAGCAATGGGGATGGCACCGTGGACATTGATAAGCTGACTGCGACCACTACCCAGGTGAAGACCTATGACAAGGGTTCTGGTGAGATTACCTTTGCAGATACTGTGACAAACCTGACTGGCAGCAACGCCAAGATCGACGCCAAGGACACCACGGTCCTGTTCGTCGATTCCGATGCCGCCACAGGCGAGACCAACGGGGAAATCCAGCTGGCACCCGAGTTCAACGGCGACGCAACCAACCACGACGATAACGTGACTGTTTATGTTGACAGCGGCGATGACTGCATCACCCTGATCGTGGTTGACGTTCAGAACAAGATGGCCTGGTAAGCAGTACGCTTCCATCCCACCGATGCATGAGAGGGGAACGATCCCCTTGACACATCCAAAAAAGACACCCCCAAGCCATGGGCTTGGGGGTGTCTTACTTTTCACCAGCATTTTTTCATTCTATGGAAAAAAAACCTTGACATAAGCTCACAAAAATGCTATGATACAAACCATAAAATCCCACAAAAAAAGTGAGATTAAAAAGGAGGGAAGAACATGCGGTTTCATTTCAATGCCTTGCTGCGAACCAATTTTCGCTGTGGACGAATGCTGTACTCCTGGACAGAACAGAGGGCCAGGCTGTTTGGCATGCCTGCGTTTCTTCCCTGACCTGTGGGGAAGCCTCCTTTTCTTTCTGTCCGGGAGCTTGCTGCCTTCCCGGACTTTTTCATTGTCCGGGAAGCGTCCTTCCAAATTGACACAACGAAAAGAGGAGATGCAAAATGTCCCATATTCCTTTCCATCGCTTTGAAACCCTGCAGCTCCATGCGGGCCAGGAAACGGCCGACCCGGCCACGGACGCCCGGGCGGTGCCCATTTATCAGACCACATCCTATGTCTTTCACAACGCCGCCCACGCAGCGGCTCGGTTCCATCTGGAGGAACCAGGCAACATCTACGGCCGACTGACCAACGCCACCCAAGGGGTGCTGGAGGCGCGGATAGCTGCCTTGGAGGGGGGAACCGCCGCCCTGGCGGTGGCCTCCGGCGCAGCCGCCATCGCCTACACGATCCAGGCGCTGGCCCAGGCAGGAGAGCACATTGTCGCCCAGCGCACCCTTTATGGCGGCACGTACAACCTGCTGTCCCATACACTGCCCCAGTACGGCATTGCCACCACCTTTGTGAATGTCCATGACCTGGATCAGGTGGAGCAGGCCATTCAGGAAAACACCAAAGCCATCTACCTGGAGACCCTGGGCAATCCCAACAGCGACATCCCAGACCTGGATGCCGTCGCGGCCCTGGCCCACCGACATGGGCTGCCGCTGGTGATCGACAACACCTTCGGCACCCCTTACCTGATCCGCCCCATCGAGCACGGGGCGGATGTGGTGGTCCACTCGGCCACCAAGTTTATCGGCGGCCACGGCACCAGCCTGGGGGGCGTGATCGTGGAGAGCGGGCGCTTTGACTGGAAGGCCAGCGGACGCTATGCCCCCATCGCTGCCCCCAACCCAAGCTACCATGGCGTCAGCTTCGCAGAGGCCGCCGGCTCTGCCGCCCTTACCACCTATATCCGGGCCATTCTGCTCCGGGACACCGGGGCGGCCCTCTCCCCGTTCAACGCCTTCCTGCTGCTGCAAGGGACCGAGACCTTGTCCCTGCGCCTGGAGCGTCATGGGGAGAACACCAAGCAGGTGATCACCTACCTGGCCGGCCATCCCCTGGTGGAGCGGGTGAATCACCCCAGCCTGCCCGACCACCCGGACCACGCGCTGTACCAGAAGTATTTCCCCCGGGGCGGGGGCTCCATTTTTACCTTTGATATCCGGGGCGGACAGCCTGCGGCCTATCGGTTTATTGACCACCTGCGGCTGTTCTCTCTGCTGGCCAACGTGGCGGACGTCAAATCCTTGGTCATCCACCCTGCCACCACCACCCATGCCCAGCTCCCCCAAGAGGAGCTGTTGGCCCAGGGAATCCGCCCCGGTACCATTCGCCTTTCCATCGGCACGGAACACATCGACGACATTTTAGCCGATCTGGAGCAGGCCTTCTCTGCCGTGGAAGCCCAATCGACCCTGTAACATTCCCAATAAACTCGATTTAACCCATGTAAGGAGGCATTCTATATGGGAACCCCATTCACATCCGCCGACCAGTTGATCGGCAAAACACCCCTGCTGGAGCTGACCCGCCTGGAGCAGAAGCACGGGCTGGCCGCCCGTATACTTGCCAAGGTGGAGGCCTTCCAGCCCGCCGGCTCCGTGAAGGACCGGGTGGCCAAGGCCATGCTGGACGACGGGGAGGCAAAGGGGCTGCTGACCCCCGGCACCGTGATCATAGAGCCCACCTCCGGCAACACGGGGATTGCCCTGGCGGCCCTGGCGGCGGCCAGAGGATACCGTCTCATTCTTGTTATGCCGGAGACCATGAGTGTGGAGCGCCGCCAGCTGATGAAGGCCTACGGGGCGGAGCTGGTGCTCACCGAGGGGGCCAAGGGGATGAAAGGCGCCCTGGCAAAGGTACAGGAACTGGCCGCCGCCATCCCCAACCACTTTCTCCCCCGGCAATTTGAGAACCCGGTCAACGCCGCCGTCCACCAGGCCACCACGGGCCCGGAGATCTGGGCAGATACCGCGGGCGCGGTGGACCTCTTCGTGGCCGGGGTGGGCACCGGCGGCACCATCACCGGGGTGGGGACCTACCTGAAACAGCAGAACCCCAAGATCCGGGTGGTGGCAGTGGAGCCGGCAGGTTCCCCCGTCCTGCACAAAGGGACCCCAGGCCCCCACAAAATTCAGGGCATCGGCGCGGGCTTTGTCCCTCCGGTGCTGGACACCGGGGTATACGATGAGGTGATCTCCGTCACCGATGAGGACGCCTTTGCCACGGGCAGGGAGCTGGGCCGCACCGAGGGCCTGCTGGCGGGAATCTCCTCCGGGGCCGCCCTGTGGGCTGCCATCCAGCTGGCGAAACGGCCGGAGAACCAGGGCAAACGGATCGTTGTCCTGCTGCCGGACACGGGCGACCGCTATCTGTCCACCCCGCTGTTTGGGGGATAAATTAACCCCCGGGCGGACATTTCCTGTCCGTCCGGGGGGGGTTTGCGCCGTATGATAGCTCAATGGGCGTGGCAGCCGCCGCTCCCACAGGTGTGAGACGCGCAGGAATGGCCGTCGTCATGGTGGTGATGGTTGCAGAGGGCCTCTGTGTTGGGGACCAGCTTCCCGTCCACAAAGTCCTGGGCCGCCTGGTCCACGTCCCCGGTGATGCCGGGGATGGGGGTGATGTCCAGGGACTGCAGGGCCTCAATGGCCCCAGGGCCAATGCCGCCGCAGATCACGGCGCTGATGCCCAGCCCCCGCAGCAGGCCGGCCAGGGCACCATGGCCCTGCCCGTTGGTGCTCATCACCATGGAGGGGCCCACCTTTCCGTCTACGATGTCGTAGATCTTAAAGGCCTCTGTCTTGCCAAAGTGCTGGAACACCTGGCCGTTGTCGTATGGGATCGCGAGTTTCATGTTGGTATCCTCCAATTCTTATGATCTTATCTGCACGGTGCAGCCCCTGCCGGGCCGCCCCGGGGAAAACAGGGGGTCAAAGGAGCCCCAGCTTCTTGGCCTCCGCGGTGAGCATCCCCCGGCAGTCCGGGTGGGCCAGGTCGATGAGTGCCCGGGCGCGGTCCCGAGTGGTCAGGGGTTTCAGGTTGACCACGCCATATTCTGTGACCACATATTGCACGTCCGACCGGGGGGTGGTGACGATGGTCGCCGGCGGGAAGGTGGGGACAATCCGGCTCTTGGGGGCACCGTCCGAGCCCACGCCCACCGTGGAGGAGAAGGCCAGAAAGGATTTGCCCCCCTTGGCCAGCTGGGCCCCCCGGACATAATCCCCCTGTCCGCCGGTGCCGCTGAACTGCCGCGTCCCCATGCCCTCCGCCGCCACCTGGCCAAACAGGTCGATGGACATGGCGGTGTTGATGGAGATCATATTGTCATTTTGGGCAATGTTCACCGGGTTATTCACCACAGGAAAGGGTCCGAAGAACAGGTCCTCGTTGTGGTCCAAAAATTCATACAGTGCCCGGGACCCAAAGGCGAAGCCCACCACGGTCCGCCCGGGGATAAACTTAGGCCGGCTGTTGTTGATGACGCCGGCCTTCATCAGGGCCATAATGGAGTCGGACATCATCTCCGTGTGGCAGCCCAGGTCATTCTTGGACATGAGCCCGTAGCCCACAGCGGTGGCCACGCCGCCAATGCCCAGCTGGATACAGGCACCGTCGGGAATCTGGTCCAGCAGGTACCGGGACATGGCGGCAACGGTGGGGTCCTCCTCTGCCGGGCCGCCGGGAATGGTCTCTTTTTCCACGTCTGCCCACACCACATGCCTGGCCTGAGAGATGTGGATTTTGGTGCGCTGGCCGGTGACGTAGGGGGAGAAGCGGTTGATCTGCAGCACAATGTTGTCGGTCTCCTCCTGGATAAACGGGTGCATGCAGCAGCCGGAGGCTCCAAAGCTCATGTAGCCCTCCTCGTCGGGGAGGGAGACATCAAAAAAGGCCAGGTCCGGATGGAAGGTCTCCCGGCACCACTGGTCCACCTGGCCCAGATGGACCGAGGTGAAGTCCGCCCGCCCCGCTTTCCAGGCCCGCCGCTCCTCGTACCCCATAAAATACGTGGAGATGCGAAAGGCCTGGGGATGGGCGCAGTCCAGAACCGTCATGGGCGGAATGATGTTGGAGCACCCGATGATGACATCCTCCAGTTCCTCCGACCGGGCGGCCAGGGCGTCGGCGATGGCTCTGGCATAGCTGGTGCAGCAGCCCAGGTAGACCTGCTGGCCGCTCTTGACCAGGGCGGCGGCCTGTTGGGCGGAAATGGTTTTGGCGCGGAATTCCTCCTGTAAAGCCTGGTTCACCGGGCCACCTCCTCCAGGTCCACCCTGTCCAGCAGGGCCTGCAGGTCGTTCAGAAATTGGGCGGTGTGCCAACCGTCCGCGGCGGCGTGGGAGATGTTCACGGCAAAGGGCATCGTCCAGGTCCCCTGGTGTTCAGCGGCCTTTCCATAGGTGATCACCGGAAACAGATTGGGCTGCCCCCCGGGGACCGTGGAGGCATAGCCGGTAAAGGACAGCCAGGGGACGCAGGAGATGCAGTAAAAGTTGGCCGGCTGACCGGCCCGGGCTTTCATCCCATGCCGGTTTCCGTAGGTGGCCACATCGGACAGGAACGCCTGGTAAAACACGGGAAAGGACTCGTTGTGTTCCGTCCAAAGGTCGGAAAAGGTGTGGTCATCCTCGTGAAACACGGTGTAGTTGGGATGCATCCTGTCATAGGTTCCAGGCTGGCCCTCACTGTCCACGCCCATCCGAAAGGCGGGGTGGGAGAGGATTGTATGGGACACGCACCAGATGAAACTGGGGTAAAATTTCAGCCCCTTCCGCTCCAGCATGGCCCGAAACCGGGTCACATCCAGCTGCACTGTCACGGAGTAGCCGCAGGGCAGCTGGTTGCGGTAATAATGAAAGTGTTCCCGGCGGGGCCAGGTGGACAGATCAATGGGGGTAAACTGCATAGGGATTCTACCTTCCTTTTCCTTCGTGTTGTGGGGCGGCCTCCCCTGCCAGGCGGCCTTGCCCTGCCCTTCGTGCCCGAAGGATGTCGGGCAGGATGCTCACCAGGCTCCCGGCCAAAAAACAGACAATGCCCAGGAGAATGGGAGGGGTCACAGCTTCCCCCAGCACTGCCAGGGCAAACAGAGGCGCCAGAATGGGTTTGAAGAAAAAGACCAGGCTGCCGTGGATGGCACTGGTCTTTTCAATGGCCAGCATATGAAAAACGTAGCCCAGGGCGGTGTTGACGATGCCAATGAAGAGGAAATAGGGCAGGGTCCGCCCCGTCAGCCCTTGGAGAAACGGGACATCCTGGAACATGGTCAGTCCCAGCTGTCCAAACAGCGCGCTTCCAACCTCCGTCCGGCCCAGCAGCAGAAGGACGCCCAGCTCCAGACCGCCCCAGAGAAAGCTGCCGCAGGTGACCACCAGGCTGCCGGTCCGGGCCGTCTGCCGTTTGCCCAGCACCGCGTAGGCGGCGAAAAACAGGGCGGCCAGCACCGCCAGTGCCACGCTGGAAAGGCTGACCGCACCGCCGCCCAGCCCGGCAATGGCCCCAATTCCCAGCACCTCCAGGACCAGAGCCAAAAGGTTGTTCCAGGCAATGGTTTCATGGAGAAGGAGAAAGGCCAGAAGGGTGACAAAGATCGGATTGCCGGAAAACAGCACCGCCACCACGTTGGCCTGCCCGTGGGTGATGGCCAGCTGATAGAGGACCATGGACAACGGCACGCAAAAAAGCCCTGTCAGAGCAAAGGTCCCCACGTCCCGCCTGGTCAGGCGAATCCCCTTCCGCCGCAGGGTCCACCCCGCCACAGGGAGCAGACAGATCCCCCCCACCAGGAACCGCTCCAGCGTGATCTGCATGGGGTGAAAGGCCCCCGCCACAGCGGGGAGTTTGAGCAGGACTTCCATGGTGGAAAAGATCACCGCCGCCAGGGCGATGAACAGGCAGCCGAAGAGGAACTGGCGTCTCACATCACATGCCCCCCGGAGAAGTATTCTAATTTGAAATTATAGACCTTTTTGGAAGAAATGCAAGGGGGAATAGCAGGAGAGCTGGCCAACTCGAAAGAGTCAGCCAGCTCTCTTATCTTAGATTTGCAGGACAATCATTTTAATGGGAAAATCCTGGTGGTTACGAATCAAGAGTCCGAATGAGTTCCCGTCCCAATGGTGTTAGAAGTAGTGCCTGTATTGGTCAACACAATCAGCAACGCCAGATCAGAACCTTCATCAATTACAAAAGATGCATTCCGATAATATGTGTTTTCCTTCTCGCCGGGTGCAGCATCAGAAATGGTGCCGCCGTTCACACAGATGGCATCCAGCTCGCTTGCGGAGGTGTCCACATAGATAATCTGCGTGTCTTTTGTGATGTTATAGTTCTTCGCGGCATAGTTACCGTTGCCGAGCTGAACAACATTGGACGTATGGCTCAGGATAGAATACTGATCCAGCCCACTGGCAACACCGGCCATATGGTCGCACTTGCCACCGTAAACAGAAACGGCATCAATGTCGTAGGTATCGTCACTGTTCTTTACATACTCAACAGCCTGGAACTTCTTGATACCCTCCATATTGCTGGAGGTAACCACTTCAATCTGCTCAGAGCCATTCCACAGGGTGAATTCACTCTTGTTGTCACTTGCTTTCACAATGTCGCTGACAATCAAGCCATAGGAAACCGTGGAGGCGGGCATCTTGTCGCTGCCCAGGTTAATGAAGGCCCCCTGAATCTTCTTCATGGAGTCTCCCTTCTCAACCAAGACCATGGAACCGCCCTTGGAAGCAAAGGTCTTCTCCTTGTCGCCCCAGCCAGCAACATCCTTGCCGGACAGAATCGCATACTTGTCTGTATTGTACTTGACATAGACAACGGCATCATCATCAATCAAGTATTCATCATTATCGCTTGTATAGATACGACCATCTTTGTAAGAAGCGACTGCCGCAGCGGTATATTCATTATTCAATATGTCGCCCTCGGCAATGGCAGTGAATTCATATACGCCATCGTCAATCTTATACGTGACATATTTGTCGCTATTGCCAGCCTCAACTTTATTGTCTCCGTTGGTCTCTTTCATAGAAACCAGCTTGGTCTCGCCGTTCATCATAACCTTGGCCTGATAGTTGCCGTCCACGTCCATAGAGGTGCCGGAGGAGATCAGATAAGCAACATCCGCAATGGAGCCGCCGGTGGCATCCACATCTACAATGTAGCCATTGTACAGGAAGAACTCACCCTTGTCATCCAGCGTTACCTCAATAGCCGTATCATACCAAGTTCCATCAATACGAGCTTCTCCAGTCTTAGTCGCATCCACCTTACCGGAAACGGAATCCAGCTTGGTAATCACCGTGCTGTCGTCGGCAACATAGGTGTCTTTGACAACAGCAACCCGGTCGCCCTTGGCGGCGTCCTTATAGATATCGCAGTCTTCCACCTTCGCGTTGGTCATAACGCCCTTCACGGTGATGTTCTTGGCGTTCAGATAGGTGATCTCACCAAAGGCCACAGGGGTCACCACTGCGATGTCGATCTTCTCATCGCCGGTGTTGTCAATCAGAACCACCTTGGAGGCTTTGGAGAAGTTGTTGCCATCCGTTTTTACAGCATCCAAATCTTCCAGGTTAGAGGAGCCCTTTTTCAAGACATTCCCAAGGGTGTCAACTGCCTTAACAGCACCGAAGTCGCCGGTCTTTACCTTATAGGTGACGCCATCCAGCTTATATTCGCTTTTGCTCAGATCCAGATCACCCAGGGTGGTTTCCACCACAGTGGCGGTGTTCTCGGCATTGACATAAATGCCGTACACCTCATCGGCGTCTTTGTACATGGCCTTGACGGACTTTCCAACCAGGTCGGTGGGATCGTTGGTCAGCTTGGACAGGTTAACATAGATCGGCTGATTCGTCTTATCAACGCCGGTCTGGATCTGCACCGTATAACCCTTGGAGTTGTAGTCAACGTTGGTCACAACACCAGTGGTGATGGTCGCGTCATACTTGTCCTCCAGCAGGGTGATGTCCTTCTCCACCAGAGTGGGCTTGGAGACCAGCTGGCCATTTTCAGAAACCAGAGTATATTCATACTTGACTTCCTTGGCCTGCAGGGCATTCCATACCATCTGGGCCGCATTGTCGCGGGTCAGCGCAGCGGAGACGTCCACACCTTCCAGGCCCTTGTACAGGCCAACCTGGGTAGCACGAACGTTGACATTCATATCCCAAGCATTGCCGGTGTAACCTTCAATGTCGGAATCGTAACCCAGGCTGACCAGCAGCATCTTGGACAGCTGGCTGGCAGTCACATTGCCGTTGGGGCTGAACCGGCCGCCGCCCACACCGGACACGATGCCCTGGGACACGCAGGACTCAATGTACTTCTCCGCCCAAGCAGCGTTGGGGGTGTTGCGCACGTCGGAGAACGTGGGGGTGGCAGGTGTGCCCAGGGTGGGCTCCTCGCCGCCGTTCAGGGCCACGCAGATCATCTTGCAGATCTCGGACCGCTTAATGTTCCCTTCGGGCTTATAGGACCCGTCAGGATACCCGCCGATGATGTTCAGCGCAGAGCACGCATCAACGGCCTCGGTGTTCTCGATCTTGTCCTGATCCGAGAACGCCGCCCCGGCGCCCATGACCATGACAGACAGCATCACGGCCACACAGAGCACCAGGCTCAGAACCTTCTTCTGGGGGAACTCCTTATTCCTCAATGCTTTGCTCCGCAATTTCCCACAGATTTTCCACGGCGTTCCCACGCAATTATTTCTATTTTTTAAACAATCATCCCGTTATGGGAGAATTCCATAACGGGATGATTTCTAAGTTTTTAGTATTCTTCCCAAAGGCGCCACCCATCAACGGCACACTGGTTAGCCTCGTTGTCTCCGGTCGCAATGACAGTGCCATCTTCTTTTAAGCCAACGGTGTGGCGCTCTCCTGCAGCCACATTGGTGATGTGAGACCAAGTCTCGACTTGGCATTGTCCATACTGAATATCGCCGGATGCCAAAACAGTGCCATCTTTTTTCAGCCCAACTGTATGAAATGGGCTGACTGCCACCCGAGAAATATCGCTCCAGTCCATGACACCGGGAGCTGCAAAGCCATCCGCCTCTTGGATACGGCCCATCTGATTGATCCCAATGGTGTGAATATGGCCTGCGGCAATGAATGTGATATGATTCCACTTACTAACCGCGCAGGAACCAAAAAGGCCCTCCCCCGCAGCCAAAACGGTGCCGTCCTGACACAGGCCCAACGTGTGATCCATACCAGCTGCTACGGCGATGATATTTTTCCAGTTTCCTAACGCGCACTTTCCAGAAGAATCCCGGCCAGCCGCAATCACGGTGCCGTCTGTCCGGAGACCAACAGTATGGCTGTCTCCGGCTGCTACGGCAACAATATCTGTCCAATCTCCTATGTCACATTGGCCATACGTACGGTCTCCTGTTGCCAATGCAGTTCCGTCAGAGCGCACTGCCACAGTATGATATTTTCCAGCCGCCACAGCAACAACATCCGTCCAATCCGCTACGTCACATTGACCAAACTGATTATCTCCTGTGGCCAGGAGGGTTCCATCTTCCTTCAGAGCTACGGTATGGAGGCGTCCAGCGCAGATATCACCATGGACTTTCGGCCGAGAGATCAACTGTGCAAGAGGGAGCTTCTCTCCACATAAATCGCAAAACTTGGCTTGTGCCCGCAACACTTCTCCACAGTTGGGACAGATTTTTTCCACTTTTGCGCCACACATATCGCAGAACCGCGCCCCCGTGCGTAGTTCTACCCCGCAGGACTTGCATCTGGCCATGGTCATTTTCCTCCTGACTCACATTGTCTAATATTATTTATTATACGGGATAAGAACAGAGAAAACAACCCCTATCCTGTCGCTGAAATGATAGGGTAGGCGTATATAAAAGGCTTCGTCAGACGGACAAAATGAATTTTGAGAAATGGAAAATTTTGCTCCTTATGTACAACACATATCCTCTTATTTTAGTTCTAACGCCGTGGGAGTTCCGTGTAAAATCCGTGGGAAATTGCTAGGCAAAGCATTGGAGGATAAGGAGTTCCCTCAGAAGAAGGTTCTGAGCCTGGTGCTCTGTGTGGCTGTGATGCTGTCTGTCATGG
>OGCQ01002997.1_pt1 | contig 16041 bp, 12 predicted proteins | sample 1570161 | NCBI WGS metagenome assembly OGCQ01 (sample SAMEA4384402, study PRJEB24528) | human gut metagenome
TAACGCAGATGGAATATGATATACTTATGTTCCTGCACAACAATCCGCAGTTCAACACCGCCGCGGAAATCGTAAAGGTCAGGAAATCGACCAAATCACATGTCTCCACTTCTCTGAAAAGTCTGGAAAACAATGGACTGATCAGAAGAATACAAAGTGAAGATAATAAAAAGCATATTGAGATTGTTTTATTGGATAAGGCAGAGATAATTGTGGAGGCAGGATTAAATATGCAGAAGCAATTTGCCCAAAATGTTTTGAACGGGTTGACAGAAGAAGAAATACATATGTGCATCAGTGTATTTAATAAAATCTGCAGCAATGCAGAAAAATGTTTGAAAGAACATAAGGAGAACACAAATGAAAGAGAACACGTATAAACCACAGATTCCGGACATGATGGAAGCAATATTTGATGTAGCGTATCTGATTTTTGATCTGGTAGCCGCAATTTTGTTTTTTATATATGCAAAAGGAAACACATTATTTGTACTTTATGGAATTTTGACATTGACGCTTTGTGGAGGGGATGCTTTCCATCTGGTGCCAAGAATTATCAGAGCAGTACGTGGAACCAGTGATAAGATAAAAAGACAGCTTGGCATAGGATTACAGGTATCGTCGATTACAATGACGGTGTTTTATATTATTCTGATGTATATCTGGAAGCTTACGTTCCCGGAATTTACGATACCGGTAGCAATCGAGGCCATTGTCTGGATATCGGCGGTTGTCAGAATTGTGATATGTCTGTTCCCACAGAATAACTGGTGTACAGATGAAGGAAACATGAAATTATCGGTCATCAGAAATACAGTCTTTGCAGTGACAGGCATCGGAGTCATTATTCTGTATGCGATTTCCGGAAATGCAAATGGATATCATATGACAAGAATGGTTGCAGCGATTATTATTTCGTTTGGTTGTTATCTTCCGGTAACGTTATTCAGCAAAACAAAACCGAAGGTTGGATTATTGATGATTCCAAAGACATGCGCCTATATGTGGGTTATAGCGATGGGACTCCAGCTTTTATTTTAAGCAGTTAGTCTGTGAAAAACAGGCTGGCTGCTTTTTTCGTCGAGTGGTACAAGATGATAGAAAAAGAGTGCTTGATTGTGTTATACTCAGTTTAAAGTATGGGGAGCAGTCTATAAGTGGACTTGTGAACCAAGAAAAAGTGGACATTCAGGACAAAAAAGTGGACATTGAAATATAAATTCAAGAAAAAGAGGAGCAAAATATATGAAGGTACAGGAAAGACTGATCAGTTATGTGACAGTGCGGACACCGAGCAATGAAGAAAGTGAGACGGTTCCGTCTTCGATGTGTCAGTTTGATCTGGCACGAAAGCTGGAAAAAGAAATGCAAGAACTCGGCCTGACAGAAGTAGTCCTTGATGACAAGTGTTATCTGTATGGAAAACTACCGGCGACGGAAGGAAAGGAAAATATCCCGGCGATTGGATTTATTGCACATATGGATACCGTATCGGATTTCTGCGATCACGAAATCCATCCGATAATTACAGAAAATTATGATGGTGGAGAGCTTACACTTGGGACAAGCGGTCTGATATTAAATCCGAAAGAATTTCCTCATCTTGCAGAATTGAAAGGTCGTACACTGATCACCTCAGATGGAACAACGATTCTGGGAGCAGATGACAAGGCAGGAATTGCCGAGATTCTGACTATGATTGAAAGAATCCAGACAGAAAAATTGCCGCATGGAACAATCTGCGTAGCATTTACTCCGGATGAAGAAATCGGAATGGGAGCAGAGTTTTTTGATTTAGAACAGTTTGGCGCAGAGTATGCATATACACTGGATGGAGATTCAGAGGGAGAAATCCAGTACGAAAATTTTAATGCATGCAAAGCAGAATTTGAAATCAGAGGATTCAATGTACATCCGGGCGAAGGCAAAGATACAATGATCAATGCCAGCCTGGTTGCGATGGAAGCCAATAATTGTCTGCCATCTATGGAGACGCCGAGAGGAACGGAAGGTTATGAAGGATTTTATCATCTGATCAGTATGCAGGGCGAAGTCGGTGAAGCGAAGCTTAATTATATCGTCAGAGATCATGATAAAGCAGGATTTGAGGAGAGAAAAAAGACACTCCGCCTGATTGAGAAGAATTTAAATGAAAAGTGGGGCGAAGGTACGGTAACCCTCAAGATCACCGACCAGTATCGTAATATGAAAGAAATCGTGGAAAAGCATATGCATCTGATAGGTCATGCAAAGAAAGCATGCGAGACAGCTGGTGTAACACCACTTGTTCTTCCAATACGTGGAGGTACAGATGGTTGTCAGTTAAGCTTTAAAGGACTTCCGTGTCCAAATCTCGGAACAGGAGGCCATGCTTTTCATGGACCTTATGAACACATCAGTGTAGAAGGAATGGAAAAGAGTGTGGAGATCCTTCTTGCACTGATTAAAGAATATACAGAAGAATAATTTATAAACCGGTGCCGGGCATAATGCCCGGCATTAACTTTTTCAGGGCTTAAATTCCACGGCATGTTTCCTTTTCCAGAGTGGAAAAAGATTTCTCTGGCAGATATAATTCCTGCGCTGTTCAATGCTGATCGCATGAAAAAAGGTCTTCCACATATCTGTATATTCATCTTCATAGGATTCTGTCTGGCGCAGAGTTTCGAATTCTTCGTCTGTCAGGTAACGCAGATAGTTTTCGCCGTCTTTTACGTGTACACAGGCCGTCTTGCGGTTATCATCAATGATCATCCAGTGTTCGGAGGGCATACGGTCTGAGAAATGGTTTCCGACCAACATGATCACGTCATTTTGGGGCTCCAGATGACAGACATAAACTTTAGAATCCAGACTCTGAAAACGGGCAAATTCGCGGAAATGGTGTGCCTCATTCGATACTCTTCGGCGAATTTCCAGGAGTTTCATGACATGTGGATTGGTATATTGTCCAAGTACGGTGCTTCCGACTGCAAAACCCACACGCAAAAAGTTATAGATTGCCTGCAGAGAGTCCTCATCTGCACACAAAGTGGCATAGTAAACGTTCAGGTATGCTTCCTCGGAAATGCTTCTGCGGATGGAACGGATTACTTTTTCTGCTCTGGAGGCGTCCCCATCTATATGAATATATTCATCAAATAATGTCTGCTGAAATACAGGTTCTTTTTTTAGCTGAATCTGGTTATGGCCGATCCGCAGAGCCTCCGACCATGCGTCGTAAATACAGGTCATGATGTCTGTCAGGCGGTCTTCGCAAGTGTATACTTTCATATGTTTATCCTATTCCGAAATCGGCAAGGGTCATCTGAGAGTATGTCTCATTGGCATGCTGCATTTTCCAGAGATCCTTCGTATCAACATGAATTAATTGTCTGGTAATATAGGCCTCTTCGATGGGGGTATGATACATCTGCTTTCCTCCACAGGTAATAAAATAGTGTGCGCGTTTCAGTACGACACCCATTTTTTTCAGACTTTCGAAGGTTAAGCGTCCGTATTTCCGGGCATAGGTGATGCGGCTGGCTGATTTGGGACCGATACCGGGAACACGAAGTAAGGTGGCATAAGAGGCCGTTTCTACTTCTACCGGAAAATGTTCCAGATGGCGCAACGCCCAGTCACACTTTGGATCCAGCAGTTCATTAAAGTTTGGCTGAGACTCAGATAACAGTTCCGTCGCCTGAAAACCATAGAAACGAAGAAGCCAGTCTGCCTGATACAGGCGATGCTCACGCAGAAGCGGTGGAGGTGTTCCGGGCTGAGGCAGGTTGGTATCGTCATTTAGTGGAATATAAGCGGAGTAAAAAACTCGTTTCAGATCGAATCCCTGATATAATGCCTGTGTCGTTTGCAGCAGGGTATAGTCACTCTCTCCGGTAGCGCCGATGATCATCTGGGTGCTTTGTCCTGCCGGTGCGAAGCTGCGCCTCAGATCTGACATGTCGAGAGGAGCCAGCTGGCAGGCATTTTCCCAGGTCAGAGCATGTTTGCAGAGTTTGTTTTCACCTGGAAAGGAAGAGGTTTTTTGAAGATGCTTTTCTGAGTGAAAACTGCCATGGAGTCGTGCATCTGTATTTTGCGCATTAAGTTTTTCTTTGAATTTATTCTTGGAATTATCCGAAAAGATACTATGGTTTAAAAACTGATTTCCACGGCTTCGTTCCATGTATGCGGACTTTCCGATCGCCATCCGGTGAGAGGCAATCGTACTCTGTACTTTCCCCATAGGATTTAAGATGTTCTGCATGGTTTTATTGGGTGCCAGTGAACGCAGAGCATCCTCAGTAGGAAGTTCCAGATTTACACTGATACGGTCGGCCAGATAACCGGCTGCGGCAAGCAGCTCATCTGATGCGCCGGGAATTGTTTTTACGTGGATATAGCCATTAAAATGGTACTTCGTGCGGAGAAGCAGCAGCGTCTCGCACATTTTTTCCATAGTATAGGTAGGATTGCGCAGGACACCGGAACTCAGGAACAGCCCTTCGATATAATTTCTTTTGTAAAATTCAACGGTCAGTTCACAAATCTCCTGAGGTGTAAAAGTGGCGCGCTTTACATCATTGCCGGATCTGTTGATACAATATTTGCAATCATAGGCACAATGATTTGTCATCAGGATCTTGAGAAGGGAGATACATCTTCCGTCTGCAGCAAAACTATGACAGATGCCGCATGCTTCTGCATTGCCGAGCTCTCCTTTCTTTCCCCGGCGGCTGGAACCGCTTGAAGTACATGCAACATCATATTTTGCTGCGTCTGCAAGAATCTGTAGTTTCTCCTGTGTGGTGTAGTTTTCATTTACAATTGAGGTGGTCATATTTGTATTATACAAACATCTGTTCGAAAATGCAAGAGAAAATAGAACAAATGTTTGCGAAACCATATAATCTTATTACAAAATATCCTGTATAGTCAGTTTTATGGATTAATAATAAAGCGTTCCACACGATCCATTGTAGTTTTCAGGATGGAAAGATCGGTCTGCACATCGCCGGTTTCCAGAGAATGGTTGGCATTTTTGGTAAGGAAAAGAGGAACTTCTTTTTGTGCTGCGAGTGCCTGAACAGAATCTGTTTCGGCCCACGGATCAGCAGTGCCGTGAAAGGCAATACTTCCCTGGAGTGGAAATGAAAAAGTTTCTGCCAGTGGAGTAAACAGGATACTTTTTACCTTTAAATTGTGTCTGAAAGCATAGGCAGAAGATATGGCTGTGCCAATGCTTTTGGAAATAAAAAGAATACTGCCATAGGAACTCCAGTCAATGCCGTGCAGAAGCTGTTCTGTCTGTTCCGAGGCAAGTTCAAATGCCTGTTTCATTTTGGCAGAATCGCCCCTGATGTTTTCAGGGAGCGTGCCATAAGACACGGTCTGAATCTGATAGCCGTGTTTTTTTGCAAGACGGGTTGTGTAATAAAGAAGTGGTTTGTCAGCAGTATATCCGATGCCGGGAAAAATAACAGCCAGTTTTGGCGCATTTTTGTCTGCTCCGGCAGTGTATGCGGAAGCTTTGTCATAGAGCATCTGCTCATGAAGTTTTTCCTGAAGATCCTTTAAAGTGGTGGAAGTCATACAGAGATCTGACGGAAGGTAATCATAATCTGTGATGACACCGTTTTCTTCCGCAGAATAAACAATGTGTGAAGCACCCATGAGCTCCATATCTTCTTCAATATCTGAAAGTAATTCTTCGTATGTTTTCATTTTGATCAGATCCTTTTTATAATGTAGGGGTAAAAAACAAGATAATTATGGCATGTTTTAGCGGAGCTGGCAAGAAAATCCGTTGTTGCTCATAATAGCAATTGTGGGATTCGTCATTACAAAAGTATAAGTCAGGACAAGAGAGTGTGCATAACGATATTGCCCGTTTACTCTTGTGATGGTATCATAAAATATAAATAATAAATATTTTCAGAGGAGAACTCAGATGGCAATATCACAGGATGAGACATTAAAAGGAAATGAAAAAATAGAAGAAGCAATTCTGGGATTACAAAAAGAAACTTCGCAGGAAATACTGGCGCATGTACTTACGGTTATCCGCCGGAGAATGAACGAAAACGGACAGGTGATCGTTGCTGTGGAGATGAATCCCGGAAATACTCAGATGGCAGTAAAAAGTGTCCAGACTGAAGATGGAAAGTGTTGGTGGTATGCGTTTACCAGTTTTGATGAGGAGATGAAAGGCCCGGAATCGGTAAAATCCACTTTTTTGACGGATATAGGGAAATTGTTTGATGCAGCAATGACTGTTCCGGAAATCGAGGGTGTGATTCTGAATCCGTGGAATCGTACGATCATGCTTGATAAGCAACTGATCCGAATCATTAAACCAGAAAACAAGTAAGAATTAAGAAAATCGATATTAAGTCCCTGTTCAATCTGGAAGTGCATATTCCGGCACCGGGTGAAGAAATATGGGAGATTTTATAGATGCAATAGAGGATAACCAGGAGTATAATAAAGGCATAATCAGATTTAACGCAAAGGAGAAGAGCGTGTATGAAAAAGAAACCTATTACCGTATCATCCATCCTGAGCATATTTCTATTTTTGGCAATAGCATTTCTGATCATAGGATGTTGGAGTATTACCGGTAAAGGCCGACTTCGAACAAAAGATACGATTGAACCGTTGCCATGCCAACGGCAGTGAAATCAACATTGAATCCTATGTTCAGGGAAGCCAGTATGATTATGTACAGATTTATCGTGCGGACGGAGACCCGTCGCAGGGAAGTACCTTTGTACTTTTAGATCAGATGCTTATCTCAACCAATTACTGGTATTCGGATTCTTATGGAGGAAAGTACTGGTATACATCAGGGGATAATGACAAAATAACCTGCTTTTCTCATTCTTGCAGTGTAGATGAAGATGTTGTTTCTGCAACAGTCAAATTATCCGCTCCGGTAGTGACAAGATGCCATTCTTATAACAACAAAAATGTTAAACTTTGTTGGTGCTGCACTCCAAAAGCCAAAGGTTACCAGATATACAAATACACTGGAAAAAAATGGAAACGAATAAAGACAATTAACAAAAAATCTACTCTCACTTATACAGATAAAAAAGTAAAAGAAGGAAAAACCTACAAGTATAAAATCCGTTCATACAGCGTTGTATCCGGGAAAAAGATTTACAGCAGCTTTAGCTCTGTTCGTAAGGTATCACTGAAACGTCTTACTGTGCGTGGAGATTACAAGGCCAACAGTGTCTATGGCCCTTCGCTGAATTCCAGCCAGCTTATGCAGGTTCGAAGAGTTGTTCAGAGCTTCAAGACCAATTATATCCGAAAGGAAATGAGCGAGTATGATAAGGCTCTTGCAGTTTTTCTTTATCTGAGAAGCAACTGCAGTTATGCGAGACGTGGCTTGCAGTACAATAATGCCAATAATGCATGGGGAGCCCTCGTTTACAACGAAGCTCAGTGTTCAGGTTTTGCCAGAGCCATGAAAGCGCTCTGTGATGGAGTCGGAGTCAAGTGCAAATATGTACATGCAAATTCCAAAGCTGTTAATCCGAGTCATCAGTGGAATGAGATCCGCATTAATGGCAAGTGGTATATTGTGGATGCCCAGAGTGGATTTTTCCTTGCCGGATCGAACACCTGGAAAAATATGATGGGTATGCGTTGGAATACGAAAGGTTCTCCTAAATGCAGCGCCAGTGATCACAAAAAATTTGGATTTTATGGCAGTATTGTATAATAATGTTTGAAATAACATAAGAGAAGCCTCCGCTTAAATCTTACGATTTTGAAGCGGAGGCTTTATTTTATATATTTATTTTACTTCCACAAGTTCAATTGTGAAGTTCAGTTCTTTGCCTGCCATTTCGTGGTTTGCATCAAAAGTGATCGTTGTTTCTTCTTTTGCGGCTACTTTAACCGGGAATGGCTGTCCGTACTGGTTGGACAGATATACCTGCTGTCCGACCTCCAGATTCTCTGAACCAGGAAGCTGTGCAATCTCAAGTGTAAAGATAGCATCCGGATTTGTCTGTCCGTAAGCTTCTTCCGGCATCAGATGAACTTCTTTGATCTCGCCGATTTCCATGTTTGCAACGGCAGCATCAAAGCCTTTGATCATCTGTCCTGCACCGCAGATAAATTCCAGCGGTTCTCCGCGGTCATAGGAAGAATCAAACTGGGTTCCGTCGTTGAAGGTTCCTTTGTAATGTGTACGGCAGGTTTTTCCTACGTTTGGTCCTGTGATATCACTCTTGTGGCCAACGCATCCGCCGCAGCTTCCTCCGCAGGAATGTCCCTCTTCATGGCTTCCGCAGGAATGACCTTCTTCGTGGTGATGGTGGTCACAGTTTGCTCCTGTAGAAACCAGTTCACCTTTCAGATATGCTTCAACAACATCATCAGTGTTTCCCTGTGCACCGGCAACCATCTCAATTCCTGCCTCTGTGAGAGCTGTCTGAGCGCCTTCGCCGATACCACCACAGATCAGAACATTGATACCCTGTTCAGCCAGAAGTCCTGCCAATGCGCCGTGTCCTGTTCCGTTGGAACCGATCACTTCGCTTGAGACAACCTTGTCGTCTTCTACTTCATAAACTTTGAAGTTTTCTGTTTTTCCAAAATGCTGAAAAACATTTCCGTTATCATAAGTAACTGCAATTTTCATTGTAAAAATCCTCCAATTTATACTATATTGCTCAGATTAGTATATCTTGTCAGGCAAATAAAAGCAACCTCTATGCAGTTACCATTTTTTGGAGTCTGTCCAAATCGGCAGCATCCGGATGGGATAATGCTTTGTCAAAGTTCTCAATCAGCATGTCCAGATGCGGCATAGGATCTGGCTGCTCTTTCATTTTTACATAACGTGCTCTTACAGAGCCCGGCATCCTGCCCTGACACATATACTCCCCAACCACGGTATTGCTCTCATTAATAAGCTTTTTGACATTGTCAAGGATATTTGTGAAGTACTCTTCACTGCCACCGAATCCGGCTGTCCCAAACAGAAAGATTTTTCTGTTTTTCAGCTTCGCCAGCAGTTCTGCTGTAGCTTTGTCCGCACTTCCCTTATCTGTCCAGAATCCAATATACAATGTTTCTGAAGCAGGAACGTCTCCTTCAACTGCACCAAAAAGATCGCAGTTTTCCTGCGGCAGTGCCTCATGGATCGCATCAGCCAGTTTTCTGGTGTTTCCTGTTTTACTGTTAAATATAATTGAATATCTGTCTTTGTTCATCTCTCAGCGCACCTTTCATTATTTTTTGTTATACCTATTGTAGTCTTCTTACTTATATTAATGCAATAAGATTTTTTTGATAAATGGTATGACCGTTATATGAAGTTGAGGACAAGAAGATTATTGGAACTGAACTTCAAGATTGAACTTGTCGAAGTAAAATAATCAGCCTGAGTCAGAAACATAGCGCGGTTTTTGTCATATAATGTCGAACTGTTTTTATGGACGGAAAGACCATAACGTGCTACCATTAAAGAAATAAAGTTGTAACAATTCTACAGAACATATCTTTTTCTTTAATGAGCAACAGCCTCATGTCTGACATTCAAAAACTGTTCTGGTTGATAAGGGGAATCTCCATGTTTCAGTCAATATTGTTGGATGGATTTCCACAGGAAACAAAATATGTACGAAAGAAAAAGACCAGAGCGAGAAGTTCTGGCCTTTTTCTGTAGATGGTATTCCGTGAGGTGCTTTGCCATGAAGATGATAACATACAGAGACATGCAGAATCCCGTTGCATTGTTGAGGGAGTGAAGATTATAATGAGGTAAATGGTAATTATCCGGCAGGTAGTAACAGTGAGGGTGCTGAACAGTTGCAGTAATGACAGAATCGATTAAATGAGAGTGAGGCAGATAAAAATGGCAAAAATTTGTGTTATAAAGAAAAATGATGAGTATTCTGTGGATTTTCAGACAGGAAAGTAAAATGAAATGAAAAGAAAAGAACGTTTGCGTTATTATAGTCTGTATACAGTGATTTTTGCAGTACTCAGCTTTCTGGTATTCTTCATATTCATCAAAAATGGAAGATCCTTCGTCTATGAATCAAATGGAGAAGATGGGATTGCTCAGCATTATATGTCACTTGTATATTTGGGAAATTATCTTCGGGATATTCTGCATAATCTGTTTATAAACCATAAGCTGATTATTCCACAGTGGGATATGACGCTGGGGCTTGGGGCAGATGTGATCACTACCATGAATTATTATGTGCTGGGGGATCCGCTGAATTTGCTTGCGGTATTTGTATCCCCTGAAAAAACGGAATATTTGTATACATTTTTGATCGTTTTAAGGATTTATCTTGCAGGGCTGGTCTTCTCTGTGTATTGCAGACACTGGAATTTCAGACCATTTTATATCCTGCTGGGAAGCTACATATACTGCTTTGGAAACTTTGCTTTATATACAGGAATCATGCATCCGTTTTTCCTGAATCCGATGATTTATCTTCCTCTTTTGCTTCTTGGCATTGAGAAGATTTTTGAGAGAAAATCACCGGCAGTTTTTGTATTGTCTGTGTTTCTGTCGGCGGTCAGCAATTTTTATTTCTTTTATATGCTGTCAATTTTTATGTTTATTTATGCGGTTTTCCGATATGTAATGATTTTTCATAAAATCCAGCTGAAGGAACTTGTGGGATGGCTGATCAGATTTATTGCATTGTACGTACTGGGAATCGGGCTGGCGGGATTTTTGTTTCTGCCGAATGCACTTTCAATACTGACTTCATCCAGAATGAGCGTTGCACATTATGTTCCGCTGCTCTATCCAGCGGAGTATTATCAGCAGTTTCTGGCTTCTTTTGTGTTTAATAACTGCGGATATTATACACTTATGGGATTTTCGTCAATGGCACTTTTGAGCATGTTTCTGCTTTTTATGAAAAAAGGAAACCTGCATCTGAAGATCGGAACGGGGCTTCTTGTGGCTTTTCTGGCAATTCCGTATGTAGGACATGTGTTGAACGGATTTACTTATGTATCAAACCGCTGGAGCTTCGTTTTGGCGTTTCTGGTGGCGCTGATTTCTGTTAAAATGCTTCCGGAGCTTAAGACATTGACACGCAAAGAAAAAATAAAGCTTTGTTTTGTGCTTCTTATATATACGCTCATTGCACTCTTTCCACCGGCATCCCGTGAGAAGGGCAATTTTGCGGCAGTTGCGCTTGTGTGGTGCTGCCTTTTAGCGATACTGATGATATTGCAGCTGCGAGTCTCCTTGCGTAAAGCATGGAACGGAATGTATATGTTTGTGCTTATAGGCTGTACTGTAGCGGGAATTTTGCTGAATGCCTGTGCCAGATATGCCTCGTTTGGAGCAGATATGGCGCAGAAGTGTACAGAGGCTGGTAAAGTACTGGAAACGGTAACCGGAAATGCAAACCGTCTTTTGCAGGAGAGTGGAGATAATGCAGTTGACGTCCGGATGGATACAGCAGGCATTAATTTCAAAAAAAATATTCGTAATGGTGGATGTATACAGAACGTAAACAGTACAAATTTCTATTTCAGTACGACGAATACTGCTGTAGCAGAATATATGCGTGAGATGTATCTGAATACGGCATTTGAGCAGAGCTTTACAGATCTTGACGGCCGGTTTGTGCTGAATGCGCTGGCCGGATGCGAATATACTACAGTTTATAAGGGAAAGGAAGAGCAACTTCCTTATGGATATGAAGAAAAGATAAAAGAAGATGATACTTATGCAATGTATCGGTCTGGCAGCTCACTTCCTTTTTCTTATGTGTACGACAGTTATATGGACAAAGAGGATTATGATAAACTTTCAGTCACAGAAAAACAGCAGGCTGCACTGCAGGTATGTGTGGTTGATAAAGACGAGGAACTGACGGGACTGAACGAGGCATCAGAATCTGTGAAATACACAGATCAGGAGATTCCGTATGAGGTAGAATCATCAAAAGATGTGAAAGTTCTTGAAGATGGTTTTAAAGTCAGCAGGAATGGTGGCAGTATTACATTAAAGTTTGATGGACTGGATGAAAGTGAAACATATCTGATTGTGGAAGATATGGATTATCAATCAGAGAAGCAGGAACTGGAAGAAGCGGCTGCGGTCAATCTGAACATAGAATATGAGAACAATAAAAAGACGATTCACTATATGACGGATAAAAATAATTTTTACTGTGGGGTGAAGGATTTCCTTGCAAATACGGGATACCACAGAGGCGGCGGAAAGGAGATGACAATCTCTTTTCAGAAAGCCGGAACTTATACTTTTTCGGATTTCAGAATTGTTTGTCAGCCGGTAAAAGATTTTTCAGAAATGACCGCTGCATGTAAACAGAATGGTCTTTCTGACGTGACCTTTGAAGGAAATTCCATGACCGGAATGATAACAAATGAAGAAAGCCAGATGCTGTGTATCACGATACCGTACTGTGAGGGATGGACGGCATATGTGGATGGCGAAGAAACCAACCTGTATCAGATAAATACGTTGTATTCAGGCATATATCTGACACCGGGGAAACATACGGTTCAGATGACCTATCATACCCCGTTCCTTTGTGAAGGAGTATGGATCAGTCTGTGCAGCTTGCTTATATTCGCGGGAATCATGAGACAGTACAACATGAAAAAGAAGAAGCTTGAGTATGTCTGAAAGGAGGAGCCGGGAAATGAAAATGATAAATGGAGTATCTATGATTCCGTTTGGTCTGCTTGCAGGCTTTGCAGACCAGAATGAGATCCGCATCATAGAACTCGCGGAAAACGGCTTCCGATTTCGGACAGCAAAGGACTCGGAAACGCTGACTGGAAAAATAAAGTGTTTCCGAATCTGTTTTTATGACGATGAAATATCTGACTACCGGGAGATCCTTTTGCGTGAATATCAGGTAGAAAAGCCAGAAGAAGAAAAGTTTTATTTTACTTATTCCGTATTTACAGAGCAGGAGGACTTTCGAAAAGAAGTACAGGGACTGCTCAGACGTTATACCCGATATATTCATCTGAAAACAGAAGAAGACGATGCTGCGCTTGCTGAAGCACTGACCGGCTATCCCGCAGAAAAAGATGAAATTTTCGCGAAAAATCTGACAGAACAGAAAAATATATGGTTTCAGGATGTCCCGGGAACAAAACTTGCGGAGGTTTTGCATGAATCGAAGGAATTTGCACTGGAGCTTGATCGCCCGGAACTGTACAGGATGTACCTTGAAGAAAATATTCAGGATTTTATGAAACATTACTGGGAGCAGACATTTTTTGCATTTTCCGGGGAGATACAGGAGTGTGTTCCGGACAGGCTTTACATTGGAAATCAGTTTTGCCATCTGCTGTTTCCAGAGGAAAAGACACTGAAAACCCTGCTTGATAAAGCATACAGGGAGGGCCTGGCAATCACGATTGTATACACATATGTACGCGAAAACCTGTTGAAAAACACCGAAAAAATGCTTCGTATGGTGGATAACTGGTGCGAAGAAAAACAAAAAGATGTAGAAATTGTGGTAAATGACTGGGCGGTACTCTCTATGGTGAAAAAGACCCCGCATCTGAAACTGTGCATGGGAACTTTGCTCAACAAAAGAAAAAAAGATCCCCGGATGAAATACAAAAAAGGAGCGCGGGAATTTTACAGTGAAAACAGCCTGAATGCAGATTTTTACAGAGATTTTCTGCGGGAGAAGTGCGGATTTCAGCGCTTTGAATGGGAGAGCTGTGGTTATCCCCAGCGTTTTCCGGAAGGAAAAAACAGTCTGCATTTTCCTTTTTATCAGACGAATACTTCCCAGTACTGTCAGCTTCATGCAATCTGCACAGAAGGAGAACGGGGGAAACAGAGCTTTGTAGAAAACTGTCCACATTTTTGCGAAAAATATATGCTGATATATCCGGAACATCTGCATATGATCGGCAGATATAATTCGCTGTTCGGGCTGGATCTGGAAACTCTGATGCACCCGGAAATACTTAAAGAGAAGGAAGAAGCAGGAATCGACCGGTTTGTGCTGGGGTTGATATAAGCAAAAAACATTGATTCAGACGAAATGGATAAAATCGATAAGGACAGAAATGACAAATACGATAATGGAGAGGAAATGCAAATGAAGATTACTGCAGGTTTAGGATCGATAGATGAATATGAACGATTTGTCCATGCCGGAGCAGATGAATTTTTTTGCGGTTATGTGCCATACGAATGGACAAAGAAATATGGGACGGTCATGCCGCTCAATCGCAGGGAAGTCCTTTCTTATAATGTGCAGATTGGTTCTTTGGGAGAGCTGGAAATCCTTGCCGCAATGGTGAAAGAGTATGGGAAACCGGTGCATCTGACGTTTAACGCCCTTTATTATATCCCGGAACAGTACCCGGAAATTGCAGAAATGATAAAGAAATGCATGAGAATTGGATTTGACAGCTACATTATCGCAGATCCGGCACTGATCTTGTATCTTCGAAAACAGCATATCGACTGTGAGATTCATTTAAGCGGAGAGACAGCGGAAGTGAATACCGGAATGGTGGATATTTTTCAGCAGATGAAGCTCAAACGGGTAATTTTTCACAGGAAGAATACAATTGAGGACATGAAATCTGTGATTACACATGTGCGGAGGCAGAATGTCGGAAATACAGAAGGTAAGCGAGACGTAAGACCATCACAGAGCAGACTTGAGTTCGAGGCATTTGCTTTGAATGAACTCTGCCAGTTTACCGGTGCATTCTGTAATTCCCTTCACTGCGATGAGATGGGATATCTTTGCCGTGTGCCTTATCTGCTTACATGCATAAAAAACGGACAACAGAGGAATGACTATATAACGTGTGGTAAAGCAACATCAGACCGGGATGACATTCCGGGACAGGAAACACCTTCCACAGAAATTCCGGCAGAAGACGATACGGGCTATCTCCCCGGAGCAAGCGGCTGCGGTTTTTGTGCACTTTATCGCCTTAAGGAAGCGGGCATCACACACCTGAAACTGGTCGGCAGGGGAAATTATACGGATTTTATGGAAAAAGATATCCGAAATCTGCGAAGAGCACTGGATATTCTTAAAGCGTCCAAAACAGAAAAAGACTATATAAACTCCATGAAAAAAATACTGTTTCCTTATGGGTGCAGCGGGAACTGTTATTACAGGCAGCATTATTATAGAAGCAAAAAATAAGATCTGATATCTGACAAAAGAAATATTGTACCTGTAAAAATACAATATATTGATGATTATTTTCAAGAAGACACCACAAATTGTACAAAATTAAAAGCATTCGTTAAATAATTGACATTGGTACTTTCTATAGTGTAAACTAGCAGCGTGAACAAGGGAGTGTTCACTTGAAACTAATAAGATTCCGGTCTTATTTTTCTTTTGTGAGAAAAGTTAGACGGGACATACGCGGAATAAATTATATTATAGTGAGGTGCAAAAATGAAAAACTTTTCACAGTGGGAAGGTTTCAAAGGAAACCGTTGGAAAGAAAAAATCGACGTTCGTAACTTTATCTCAATGAACTACACACCATATGACGGAGATGCTTCCTTCCTGGAAGAACCAACAGAAGCAACAAACAAACTGTGGGGAAAACTTCAGGAACTGCAGAAAGAAGAGCGTGCAAAAGGCGGCGTTCTGGATATGGAGACAGAGGTTGTTACATCTCTGACAGCATATGGCCCGGGATACATCGATGAAGACCTCAAAGATCTTGAAAAAGTTGTTGGTCTGCAGACAGACAAACCGCTGAAACGTGCATTCATGCCATACGGTGGTATCAAAATGGCAGAGCAGGCCTGTGAAACTTACGGATACAAAGTAAGCGACAAGATCAAAGACGTTTTCCATAACTACGAATTCAAAACACACAACCAGGGTGTATTTGATATCTACACACCAGAAATGAAAGCAGCCCGTCACAACAAGATCCTGACAGGTCTTCCGGATACTTATGGACGTGGACGTATCGTTGGTGACTACAGACGAGTAGCACTGTACGGTATCGATGCTCTGATCGAAGGAAAACAGAAAGACTTCGCAGCATGCGACCGTCAGGGTATGA
>OGCQ01003000.1_pt1 | contig 16015 bp, 15 predicted proteins | sample 1570161 | NCBI WGS metagenome assembly OGCQ01 (sample SAMEA4384402, study PRJEB24528) | human gut metagenome
GGATACATTTTGTCCGGCCACTATGTTACCATTCGCAAGATGCTTCAGCTTGTGGGAAAGGCCGCAAAGCAGAAGTATCGCCCCATCTGCCTGCCACTGGGGCTTGCAAAACTGGCGGCTCCACACTATGAACGTCGAAGCCTGAAGAAGCGAAAGCCGCTGTTTTTCACACCTTATTCCGTTGCCGTCCTTGCCTCAAACGGACAATTCAGCCATGCCGCAGCATCGGAATGCTTTGCATATCATCCGCGCCCGGTGAAGGATACTTTGCGGGACATGACAGCCTGGCTTTTGGAGCAGAGGAGAAAGGGCGAAGTGTGACCTCACCTAAAAGCACCTTGGGCAGGCTGCGCATGCTATTGGCATGATCTGCGGTTCCGGTTGCTATCCGTATGTATCCTGTGATATAATTTGACCAAGAGAACGCGGAAAAGCCGTCCGACCCGCGCTTTCAGGAACAGCACCGAAATTCCGGCAGGGCAAGCGCCTGGCGGATACCCCTCTGCATTTGGAGCACCCGCAAAAAGGAAGTGAACGCTATGACCTGCGACGAGACTTTTTACCACCGATATTTGAACGGCGACGATGCGGGGCTGGAGGCCCTGATGAAAAAATACGGCAATCCGCTAACCCTGTATATCGACGGGTATCTGCACGATGTCCACGAAGCAGAGGATTTGATGCTGGATGTTTTCGCCTATCTGTTCACGAAAAAGCCTCGCATCCGGGACGGTGGCTTCAAGGCATATCTGTATAAGACGGCGCGGAATATGGCGCTGCGCCATAAGAGCAAGCGGAAGTGTCTGTTCCGTTTGGACGAGCTGACCGATGAATCGGACGGGCAGCTGCTTGTGGAGGAGGTTATCCGAACGGAAGAACGAAACCGCATTCTGCACTTCTGCATGGGTGAAATGAATCCGGATTACCGGGAGGTTCTATATCTGACCTATTTTGAGGGTATGAGTTACGCACAGGCGGCGGAGGTTACGGGAAAAACGGTAAAGCAGATTACCAACATGGTGTATCGCGGAAAAGAAAGCCTGCGAAGGCTTCTGGAACGGGAGGGGATTACAAATGCGGAGTCATGAAGAGCGCATCGCGGAGACAAAGCGGCGCATCGCCAAGATGGAGCGGGAGAAACGGCTGCGGCGCAATACGATTACCGCGGCTTCCGCTGTGGCGGCGTGCCTTGCGCTGATTGTGGGTGTGTCTTTCGTCATGCCTGATATTGCCGTAAAAATTCAAACCGGCGGCTATGCGGGCTTTGAAACGGCGGCAAGCATCTTTCACGGCGGCGCGGCCTTGGGATACATCGTCATCGGGCTTCTGGCGTTTCTTCTGGGCGTGTGCGTGACTGTTTTGTGCTTCCGGCTGCGGCAAATGAATCGGGACGACACACAGGATAAGGAAAGCGAGGAACGGCATGGAGCTGATTGAGAACCTGCTGCAGCTGCTGGTCACGTTCGTCGGCGCGCTGCTTTCGGGCATATCCTACCGGAAAAGCCGCAGGCAGGCGTATTTTCTGCTGCTGTGCTTCTACGGCTGCTTTGCCCTCGGCGCGCTCTACTGGACGCTGTATCTGCTGCTGTTCAATACCACGCCGAAGGTGTTTTATGTGTCGGAGTTCGGCTGGGTGGCCAGTGTGATTTTTCTGCGGATATTGCAGGCCACGCTGGCAGGCGCAGATGAGCACAGCTTCCGCTGTCGCAGGGCATGGCTTGCGCCTGCGTTCGGCGTGCCGCTGCTGGCGTTCTACTGCACCTTCGGGGACATTCTCTCCAATCTGATCTGGTGCGGCATGATGATATGGCTTTCCTACTGCGCCATTCGAGGGCTTGCCTATGCAGAGACCCGGACGGGCGCGGCGCGGAATATGCGGTGTTTCCACGTTGGGGTGCTGTGCTTTGCGTTCGCGGAGTATCTGCTCTGGACGGCGGGCTGCTTCTGGCCGGATACTTCCCCGGCAAGCCCCGTCTTCTGGTGCGATATGCTGCTGACGCTGACCATATTGGGGCTGCTGCCCGCTGTGAGAAAGGCGGTGGACGCATGACCTATATTGAAAACATATTCCTGTGCATGGTGTCCCCGCTGCTGGTGGCTGCTCTGTGCATGGGCAGGCGGCATCTCCGCTTTTTTCTGTTCTGCATCGTCGGAATGGGTGTGTGCCTGCTTTCGGCCTACATCAATACTTTCCTCGCGTCGGTGTGTCAGGCGGACGCCCTTGCCGCCACGGCGGAGATTGCGCCGGTGGTGGAGGAGATGATGAAGCTGCTGCCGTTGGTGTTCTATCTTCTGGTGTTTGAGCCGGAGAGGGATAAAATCAAGGCTGCCGCAATAATAGTTGCCCTTGCCTTTGCCACCTTTGAAAACGTGTGCTATCTCATTCAGAACGGAGCGGACCGTTTCTCCTTCATCTTCTTCCGTGGCTTCGGCACGGGAGCCATGCACGTTCTCTGCGGTCTGATCGTGGGCGGCGGGCTTGCTTATGCGTGGCAGCGGACGTGGCTGAAAATTGCAGGCACCTGGGGGCTGCTGGGCGCGGCCATCACCCTCCACGCCGTTTATAATCTGCTCATCGCCTACGGCGGTGCGGCGCAGTATGTGGCCTACGCTCTGCCGGTGCTGCTGGTAGCGGCGGGAAGGCTGTCTACGTTCCGTTTATCGCGGATGAAATAACCGAACATTCACACCTTGAGAGCTGCTTTTTGGCGGCTCTCAAATTTTTTTGGAAAATTTTGCGTTTTGGGTGAGAGTTTTTCCGATTTTATGTACCTATATAAGTGAAAGGGTTTTTAGGCCACAGTTTCAGACAAACCGGAGAGGAGGGTCAAACTGTATGTACGATACCGCAAGACGGGTCGCACTCGTCCGGCAGCGGGTACGGAAAAACACCCGCCGAAGGCAGCAGCACGGCATATACGGACTGAGTGCCGCGTGTATGCTGCTGTTCGCGGTGCTGATGCAGGCGATAAGCACGGTCGTCAGGCCGGGACAGACCGCCGTATGGGGCGTGTTCGGCGCGATGCTGCTGCGCGAGGATGCGGGCGGCTATGTGCTGGTGGCTGTTGTATCCTTTGCCGCTGCGGCGGCAATCACCGCGCTGTGCATGCGGTTCAGGATCAGAGAAAACCGGAAAAAGGGCGGGACAGGCAAGCCGGACCCGCAGGAACAGGAGGGAAAAACGACATGAAGAAACGAATACTCAGCATTCTGCTTCTATGCTGTATGGTGCTGACCATGATGCCCGCGACGGTCTTCGCGGCGGATGGAGAGGTTGCCGCACGCGCATCGGAAACGGGCGGCCTGTATGAATACCACGAGGCCTACGGCGCAGACCCGGCAGGGGCATCCGATACTATGATGCCAAAAACGAGGAGCGGGGCAGCCCGTCCCGCTGCCACCCAATACACCTATACGCTGTATTACGATGCCAACGGCGGCAGCGGCGCGCCGCCAAGTCAGAGCGTAACCAGTTCGGAATTTCATGTATGGGTTCCCATATCAGAAATAATTCCAACCCGTGACGGATATACCTTCATGGGTTGGGCGAATTCTCGGACTGGTAAGCCGATATATGGCGGAAACGGCGGTTATACCAGTTGCCTGGTAGTACATGGGTATGATATGAGCACAACCATCTATGCCATATGGGAGGTGCACAATCATAGCTGGGGCGAATGGACTTCCAACGGCAACGGAATGCACACACGCAACTGTAACGCGGACAGCAGCCATACCGAAACAGGCAACTGCTCCGGCGGCAAGGCTACATCCACGGAGAAGGCTGTTTGCGAAACCTGTCATACGGCTTACGGAGAGCTTTTGCAGCCTGCCAAAACGGTCATCACCACCCCGCCCACGCTGCGCCCTCCGGCCTATGTCGGCAATGAGTATACCGACAGGGCCCTCAGGGGCGGCGAAGCGAAGGCCGAGAGTACAGGTGTCGTCGTTCCCGGCACGTTCCGCTTCAAGCACTATGAGGGCGGCAGAGTATACCCGGGCGAAAACCATATGGTGATCCTCTTTACCCCCAACGATACGGAGGCATACACCACGGCGGAATGTACCCTTATCGTGATGGGGACAAAGCGCAAGGTCACAAGAGTCCCGGACGACGTGATCATCACGAACAAGCCCATTGGTACGGCGTTTGAGAATCTGGGGCTTCCTTCCGGCGTCAAGGTAGAGACCAACACCGGCGCGAGCTACAGCCCCGTCCCCGTGACATGGGACGGCTCCACCTATAACCCGAACAAATATGGCGAGCAGATCATTACCGGCGAGCTGCATGTTGAAAAGAGCGGCTTCACGGATGGTGTGGAGCCGACAAGCAAGATTAAGGCTACCGCAAGAATAACGCTTATTGACGACCGCGTCTTTACGCCCACACTGGAGCCGCCCACCTATTCCAAGCAGCTCTACGGCGGAGACCTGTGCTTCCTTGTGTTTGCCGATAAATATCTCTCCGGCGGAACGGCCACGGTGAACGGCGAACCGGTTTCCGGCAAATTCACGCTGGACAAAGAGCAGAAAATATACGGACATTCCCTGACGGCAAGTACGCTTTTGCAGGCAGGGCAGCTGCGGCTGAAGGTCATCTTCACGCCCGACAACCTGAAGCGGTACACCAAGGTGGAATGCACCGTTGACGTGAATGTCATTCCCCGCAAATATATGTATTCCAACGCCAGTTACATTGACAATAGAAAGATCGGCACGCCCTTTGCGGAGCTGAACCTCTCGGATTCATTCAGCTTTTATGCGGTGGGCGATGAAAAAGATCCCGAGGGAACAGGGATGGACTTCGGTATGAATGTCGTCACCTCGTGGGACGCTTCGACCTACGACCCCAATTCGTTTGAGGAGCAGACCATCTACGGCGAAGTCAACCGCGCCGAATTGGAGAAGTATTTCACCATACCCGATGGCACCGACCTCCGAGCTGTGAGAAAGGTTCAGCTGCAGCCTGACCCGGCCGAGACGGAAATTACGCAGCTGCCCGTATTCCGATGGAAGAACGGCGATTTTACGTTGCCCGACAACACCATATTCACCTGGCGAAAGCTTCAGGTGGGAACCTACAACGGTGAAGTCGGCACGCTCGTCGGCGGCGTGGCAAAGGTCAAGGGTACGAATACCGTCGCCCCCGGCACGTTCTCCTTCAAGAATACCCCGCCGTTCTACCTCCGGACTCCGGGTGAACACGATGTGACGGTGGTATTCACGCCGGACGACCTGCGACTCCACAAGCCGACGGAGATTACCATCAAAATCAACGCCATCAAAAACACCATCAGCAATATCGATGAACCGGATCCCATTACCGATAAGCCGTTCGGCACGCCCTTTGCAGAGCTTGGCTTGCCGGAAAATGTGTGCATCAATGCCGTTGACGGCGCGTGGCGCTGGATCGACGTGGCATGGGATGAATCGTCCTATGATGCGGAGTCCGTGGATTGGCAGACCATCACCGGCACGCCGGTGCTTAGCGAAGATGACGGAGACATCTTTCAGCAGCCGGAGCCTGCGGTAACAGCCGCGATTCGGGTGAAGCTTATCGATAACCGACCCCCTATGCCGCCGACAATCGTCGCGGAAAACCTGCCCGATGGCATGGAAGGCGAGGCTTACAGCAACCGCTTGACCGCCAAGGGTACCGCGCCCATCACATGGAGCATTGTGAGCGGCGTCCTGCCCGAGGGACTTAGACTAAACGAGGACACAGGAGAGATAAGCGGCACGCCCGCCGGGGAAGGGACCGAGGTCTTTACCGTTATGGCGGTCAACGATTTGGGTGAGGATATTAAGGAGCTTTCCATCACGATAGTCAAGGCTCCCGAGGCGGAATACGCCGTTACCGTCAGGGACGACGGTCACGGCACAGGCAGCGCGGACCCCGCCTCGGCGACGGCCGGAACGGAGATCACCCTGACCGCTACGCCAAACGCGGGCTACCATTTTAAGGAGTGGCAGGTTATGAGCGGCGACGTGACGGTAAGGGACGACAAGTTCACCATGCCGAGCGACAACGTGGAGATCAAGGCCATCTTCGAGGAGGATGCGCCGCCTACGCCCACGGAGTACACCGTCACCGTGAAAACGGACGGAAACGGAACGGCTTCCGCCTCTCACGCAAAAGCCGTGGTCGGCACAGAGATTACCCTGACCGCTACGCCAAACGCGGGCTACCATTTTAAGGAGTGGCAGGTTATGAGCGGCGACGTGACGGTAAGGGACGACAAGTTCACCATGCCGAGCGACAACGTGGAGATCAAGGCCATCTTCGAGGAGGATGCGCCGCCTACGCCCACGGAGTACACCGTCACCTTTGACGGAAACGACGGTACGCCCTCTGTCGGCAGCATGACCACCACCAAGCAGAAGCTGACCTCTCTGCCCGATGCTTCCCGCAGCAAGCACAGCTTCAACGGCTGGTACACCGAAAAGAGCGGCGGCACAAAGATTACGACGGATACCGTGTTCTCTGCAAATACCACCGTCTACGCCCACTGGACGCATACCGGCGACAACAATCCGCCCGTCGACTACTACACGCTGCGCTTTGAAACAGGCGGCGGCAGTGCTATTCCCGGCGTGCGGGAAACGTACAATACCTACATTGATTTGACCAAGTATGTTCCCACTCGGCACGGGTATACCTTTGTCGGCTGGTACAGCGAACGGAGCCTTGTGAATAAGGTCTCAGACATTTATCTGACCGGGGATAGGACTGTGTATGCCGGCTGGCGCGCGGTTACAATCCCGCCGACCGGTGACAGCGGTCAAATGAATTTGTGGAGCACCGCGCTATGTGCATCTTTTGCCGGATGCGTTGCACTGATCGTATGGAAAATCAGGCGGCGGGAGAAAAAATCACTGTAAATCCTCAAAAAGCAAAAGTCTTATCTTCAGGAGCGCGGGCAAATAACCCGCGCTCCATACTATTTTCCAAAAGCAGTAAGGTGGCTGCCCTTTAAAAGGACAGCCACCTTACTTTTCTGAGAGGATAAATCCGTTTGTTAGCCTGCGTCGGCGGCAAGAGCCTGGTCGATGAACTTTTGCAGCTTCTCCGCTTGATTTTTTTCCGTGATGGCGCCTACGATGGGTTCGCCCACGATGTTGCCGTTGCGGTCAACCACATAAGTGGTAGGATAGGCAAAGATGTTGGTGGTAAACTTTCCCGCCTCACCATCGGAGTCAAAATACACATTCTGATAGGTGGCGCCCTTCTTGGCCAGCACGTCCTTCGCCTCGGAAATCGCTGCCTCGTCGCCGTCCAGCGTGAAGGTGTTGACGCCGATGAGGGAGCCGCCCTTCTCCGCAAGCTCTTTGTTCAGTGCATCCAGCTCGGAAAGCTCGCCCACGCAGGGATTGCAGGTTGTGAACCAGAAATTCACCACGGTGACGGCGTTGGCAGAGAACAGCTCGTCACTTTTCACCGTATTTCCATCCAGGTCCTTGCCCTCAAAGGTGGGGAATTTCTGCATGCTGCCGTCATCGGGCGGCGTGGTCGTGTCGTTGCCTGCGGGCACGCTCATAGCGCCATCCGTAGATTCCTGTGCTGCCTCGGGGTACTTTTCCTCAATCATGGTCAGCTTGGTTTCGATGTCGCGGATTTTCTCCGCTTCGCCCTGAATCAGTTTCAGCTCATCCGCTGTAAACTGATCCTTGGCGGATTCGATTGTACTGAGTAGGAAATCACCGTAGTTTTTGCCGTCCTCCTGCATGGTCATGCCCTTGTCGGCTGCCATGAATACCTTTTCCCAAAGGGCTGTGTTCTCCGAGAGAATGGCATTTTCCTGCGCCATCAGATCTTTGTGCATGGCGACCGCTTCCTCGGCATTCTTCGGTTCGCTGCTCATTCCGCTCGTTTTGTCTCCGTTCTTTGTGCCGCAGGCTGTCAAAGACAGCATCATCAGGGCGAGAAGCAGCAGTGCCAGCAATCGGCCGACCGTATTCGTTCTGTTCGTTTTCATCTGTTTTTTTCTCCTTGTTATTATTGTTTATTGTTTTTCTGCGGCTTTTTTTGCCGCTTTTGTTTTATCTTTACCGTCTCCGAAGCCGTAACGGAAGCGCACGGCGCCCGTCGGACAGGTGCGTATGCACATTCCGCAGCGGATACACTCGGTATGGTTGGGCGCTTTTGTTACATCCACATCCATCTTGCAGGCTTTGGCGCATTTTCCGCAGGATACACACTTGTTTTTGTCCACCTTTATCTGAAAGAGAGACACCCGGTTGAACAGCGCGTAAAACGCCCCCAGCGGGCAGAGCCACTTGCAGAAAGGGCGGTAGAATATTACGCTCAGCACGATCACGGCAAGCAGGATACCGAATTTCCATGTAAACAGGCTCCCAAGCGCCGACCGGATACCGGAATTGGCAAGGGACAGCGGGATGGCCCCCTCCATCACGCCTTGCGGACAGAGGTATTTACAGAAGAACGGGTCGCCCATGCCTACATCGTTTACAAGGAACGCCGGCAGCAGGAAAACCATCACCAGCAGTACGGCGAACTTGAGGTATCGCAGGGGCTTGAGTTTCTTTGTGGAGAACTTCTTCGTGGGAATTTTATGCAGCAGTTCCTGAAACCAGCTGAAGGGGCACAGAAAACCGCAGATAAAGCGTCCAAGCAGGACGCCGAGCAAAATAAGAAAGCCTGTGATATAATAGGAAAAGCTGAACTTGGAAGAGCCCACTACCGCCTGAAACGCCCCGATGGGACAAGCGCCGGAGGCTGCCGGGCAGGAGTAGCAATTCAGCCCGGGCACACAGACGGTTTTCCCTGCGCCTTGGTACAGTTTGCCCTTGAGAAAGTTCGGCAGGTGCAGGTTGGTCAATAAAGCGGCCCCCGCCTGTATCCAGCCGCGGAAGCGGGACATAATCTGTGACGCGCCTGAAAATTTCTTACCCAATGCCTACACACTCCAGACATAATTTAATCGCTTTGCTCAGTACCGTCGCGGCCTCGCCGCGCCATGCGCCGAAGCACAGCATGGCGATACCCACAACCAGCAACATGGCCTGCGCCGCTGCTTTTTTTGCACAGCTCAATTTTATCACCCTTTCACTTTTTCTGCCATCATCATAGCACAGGAAAGATAAAATCCCTGTTAAGAACGAAAATTTAATGCAGATCTTATCTGCTTTTGCTATAATAAAGAAAAAGGAAATGAAAAGGGGGACTCTTATGCACCTTTTGGTAATTGAAGATGAACGCGCCCTATGCGAGACGATTGTCCGCAGTTTGCGGCGCTTGGCATACAGTGTGGACTACTGCTACGACGGGGAAAAGGCGCTGGAACTTCTGGGCGTGGAGCGCTACGATTTGGTACTTCTTGATCTGAACCTGCCGGGAAAGGACGGCATGACCGTGCTGCGCACCTTGCGGCAGACAGACCGCGAGACGCGGGTGCTGATTCTCTCCGCACGCGGCGAGGTGGAGGACAAGGTTGAGGGGTTGGATGCCGGGGCCAACGACTATCTTGCAAAACCCTTTCACTTGGCTGAACTGGAGGCCCGCATCCGTAGCCTGACATTGCGGCAGTTCACCCAGCAAGCCGTGTTGCTGACCTGCGGGGAGCTGACGTTCGACACACGCTCCCGCACCGCTGCCGTCAACGGGCAGCCCCTGACACTCACACGTAAGGAGACGGGCATTCTGGAATATCTGATGGTGCATCAGGGACGGCCTGTGAGTCAGGAAGAGCTGATGGAGCACGTCTGGGATAACAGCGTGGACAGCTTCAGTAATTCTATCCGGGTTCATATCTCCGCCCTGCGCAAGAAGCTCCGCGCCGCGTTGGGGTTTGACCCCATCCGTAATCGCATCGGCGAAGGCTATTTGATGGGAGGAGAGGAAACATGAAGCGACTTTCCTTGCAGTGGCGCATCACTCTGATGACTGTCCTGCTCATCGGTGTCACCTGTGTTGTCATGAATCTGCTGCTCTGTTCCTCCGGTGTGTACTATATGGACACAATCGCGGACACCTTACAGGGAGGCGACACGGTTATGATGAACAGTGAAGGCGCAGAGAGCTTTAATCCGCAGCTCGTAACGCCCGATGAGGATCTGACCATTGTTGTCAACGGAGCGCAGGGGCGCTTTCGCATGACCAACTGGTATATTACGGCTGTGGTGACACTGCTTAGCGGCGTTCTGGCCTATTTTGTCAGCGGACGCGCCCTCAAGCCGCTGCGCAGCTTTGTGTCTCAGGTGGAGAAGGTGCAGCTGAACAACCTGGCGGATATGAGGATTAACGAGAATGTTCTGCCGGAGTTTCGGCAGCTGAGTTACTCTTTCAATCAGATGCTGGAGCGGTTGGACAACGCCTTTGCCGCCCAGCGGCAGTTCACCGGCAACGCTGCCCACGAACTGCGCACGCCGCTGGCACTGATGCAGGCACAGCTGGAGCTGTTCTCCGCGGAGCATCCCGATATGCTGCCGGAAACGGCGAAGTTTCTTGCACTTTTGCGGGAACAGACGGAGCGGCTGACACAGATGACCAAAACGCTGCTTGAAATGAGTAATTTGCAGCAGGTGGCGCGAAACGAGCAGATTCAGCTTGCCCCGATGGTTGAGGAGGTCTTCACAGATCTCGCGCTTTTGGCAGAAAAGCGCAATATTACGCTGGAGATGGAGGGAGACGGCTTCCTCATCGGCAGTGATGCACTGATTTACCGACTGCTTTTTAACCTGACGGAAAATGCAGTCAAGTACAACCGTTCGGGCGGCTCGGTGAAGGTTGCTGTTACGCAGGAGCCGGAAAAGATTCTGATCCGTGTTTCCGACACCGGCTGCGGCGTCCCGGAGGAATACCAACAGAGCATCTTTCAGCCTTTCTTCCGGGTGGATAAGTCCCGCAGCCGGGAGTACGGCGGCGTTGGGCTGGGGCTTTCTTTGGTGTGGGAGATTGCCAATCTCCACGGTGGCTGCGTCCGGGTGGAGGAGAGCTCGAAGAAGGGCACCACGATTGCGGTGGAACTGCCGGTGCAGGGATAAGGCACTCGAAATCTCCGGTGAGCCGTTCGCGGAATACGAACAGATTTAGAAAAAGCAGCGGTTTTGCGATGAACAGAAGGGAAGGCGATGAACACATGAGAATCTTATATGAGCTGTCTTGGTTATGGGAAATGTTGGGCATCGCGCTTGTTGCTGCAGCTGTCTGCGTGACTTGTGCTGCACTGATTTGCAAAGCAACGAAGAGGCGGCCCAACAAAAAAATGCTGGCCGTCGTAGGGGCGGCGGCATTTGCCGGTGCAATTCTGGCAGTCCTTCTGATTGCGCGGACACCGATGCCCCTTTGAAGATATTTAATCCTTCGGCAGCTTGGTCGACAACACGAAGAAGCCTGCCGACACAATTTGTGATCGGAGAATATATAGGCTGTCAAAAAACTCATGCTTTCAAACGGCGAAAGCATGAGTTTTTTAGTGTGCCGGTATGGACAGCCGCTGATGTGGTCGGCTTTTTACCTGCGATTCCATTAAATGTGTCGTTTTTTAAGGAACAGGGCGAGTGCTGCGAGGCTGCCTGCGCAGAGCGTCAGCCAAAGCACGGGGGCAAAATCATCGCCCGTTTTGGGGTGGTTCGTCGGGCTTGGGGTTGCGGTCGGCACGGCAGTCGGTACGGCTGTGGGAGCTGCCGTAGGTGTCGCCGTTGGTTCCGCTGTGGGCGTGGCCGTTGGTTCCGCTGTGGGCGTGGCCGTCGGTTCCGCTGTGGGCGTGGCCGTCGGTTCTGCGGTTGGGGTTGCCGTTGGCTCCGCTGTCGGCGTGGCTGTCGGTTCCGCAGTAGGCGTTGCTGTGGGTTCCGCAGTAGGCGTTGCGGTGGGCTCTGCAGTAGGCGTTGCGGTGGGCTCTGCAGTAGGCGTTGCTGTGGGTTCAACGGTAGGTGTTGCCGTCGGCTCCGGGGTCGGGGTCAGCTCGGGCGCGGCGATGGTGAAGGTGGTATTCAGCCCGTCTCCGTCGCGTGCCAGATACAAGTCCTTGACGGATGTACCGGAAGACGAAGGGTACTTTACGGAGCCTGTTACGGCTGTTACTTTATAATTTCCCGGTTCTAACGTGTAGGGAATCAAAATGCTTACCCGTGTAGAAGCTGGCAATATGTCATCATCCTCGTTAAAATTTACATATGTGAATGTCGGATCTGTGTCGATCACCGCACCGGTCAGTACGGTTGTATCGCCGGTATCTGTATTCGTAACGGTGAAGGACGTGTCTGCTGACAGTGACAGATCGTTGATGGTTATATTCCGTGACGGTTGAGTACTGGCTCCTTTGGGTACGAGCAGTGTAAACCCAATGCGCAGCTGCCCGCTTGTAGGCCCCGGCTGTCCCGATGCTGCGCCTACGATCACCACATCATCATATTGACAGCCTGCCACTGAGAGCAGAGCGAACAGCAGAAGAAACACGACTCCGATTTTTATACCCTTGTTTTTCACGGCGTTACCTCCTCATAAATTTGAACGGTGTTTGTTGTGTTCATTATACCATGACATGGTGTGAATGTCAATTAGAATATACTTAGAATTTATTCGTTTTTATTTTACAGCGGGCAAAATTTTCCGTTGCAGCGGGCAAAACGGTTTTTCTTGCAAATGGGTGTTGCTATCTGCCGTGGGGTATGGTAAAATCAAGCTGTATGACCCGTTCTATAATAAGAAGAACGAGGAAAAAGAGAGGATTGGTTCAAATCATGAAAAATATAAAAAAGCTGCTGGCTGTTCTGCTGGCCGCGCTGCTGTGCGTATCTGTGACGGCCTGTGCAAACAACAGCTCTTCAAGCACGGCGGTCGCAACGCTGGAGACATCTTCCACGGCGAGCGAGGGCGAGACCGCGGAGAGTACCGACAAAGACCCTGCGGGCTATGACGATGACATTCAGGGCCTTTGCAAGTATCTTGAAGACTGCAAGGTGGCAGCGGGCGAAAAGGTGCAGATGTCTTACGATGTCATCGGCGCCGAAAACGGCTATAAATATGTATACCGCTACGCAGATTCCGCTGTGCAGCTTGAAGTGTATGAGTTCCCGGCGGAGCTTTCCGAGACCGCTAAGGCGCTTCAGGACGCTGTGCGCGCAGACGGCACGTTTAAGGTGCTGGATAACACCGTGCCGGGTTATCTTTCAAACGACGGCCGATTCCTTTTGATCTACACCGACGCGAAGTCGGAAAAGGAAGACGCGAATAAAACACACAAGGAGCACGTTCTGGAGTGCTTCAATACGTTTGCGGACGCAAAGGCAAAATAAAAATTATAGGGGGCGGAAAGGCATGTGCTTTTCCGTCCTTAGTGCTTTCTTATTTTAAAAAAATCGGCGGCGGTTAGGCATAAATAGGCATGAAACGCGCCGAGAGGGGAGTTGTACACCATGAACACACAAGATACCGTGCACCGCAAAAGCGCCGCAGAGCTGCGCATACGGCGCGTGATGGACGCACTGGAGAAAAACAACATGCAGGCGTATTATGCGCCCACGTGTGCGGACGCCGTAAAGATCGCAAAAGAGCTGCTGCAGCCGGGCGATGTGATTTCCTGCGGCGGCAGCGTGACGCTGGATGAGACCGGCGTGATGGATTTAATGCGCTGCGGGGACTATGAATTTTTGGACAGAACAGCCGCGAAAACGCCCGAGGAGCGCGAGAAGCTGTACCGCGAGGTGTTTTCCTCTGATGTGTTTTTGACGGGCACAAACGCCGTTACGGAGCACGGAGAGCTCTATAATGTAGACGGCAACGGCAACCGCGTGGCGGCGATGCTGTTCGGCCCGAAAAAGGTGCTGGTTTTTGCGGGGTGTAACAAGATTGTGCGCGATATAGACGACGCCGCAAAGCGCGTGAAAAGCTGTGCGACGCCCGCAAATGCCATGCGGCTGAATTTGGACACGCCGTGCACGCACGGGGCGTGTCCCGGCACGGACGGCGAGCTGTGCGCGGGATGCCGCTCGGAAAATCGCATCTGCGCGATGTACACGGTTTTGGCACGCCAGCGCGTGAAGGGCAGAATTCATGTTATTCTCATCGGTGAGGAGGTCGGTTACTGATATGAAAGAAAAGATACAGGCTTTTATGGCGAAACGACAGGCGAAAGGAAAGCGGTCCTACGAGATCGACATGTGCAACGGTCCGCTGCTGGGCAAAATTCTGCGCTTTGCGGTGCCGCTGATGCTTTCCGGCGTTTTGCAGCTGTTTTTTAACGCGGCGGATATTGTGGTGGTCGGCCGCTTTACCGGCCACACGGCGCTGGCGGCGGTGGGCTCTACCGGCGCGCTTATCAATTTGCTCATCAACGTGTTCGTCGGCCTTTCCATCGGCACAAACGTGCTTGTGGCGCGCTATTACGGCGCACAGGATGCAAAGCAGCTGAGCGAGACCGTACATACCTCTGTGCTGACAAGTCTTGTGAGCGGTGTTATATTGATTGCCGTGGGCGTTGCGTTTGCGGAGCCGCTGCTGACCCTGATGGGCACCCCGGAGGACGTTTTAGGTCAGGCGGCGCTTTACATGCGCATATACTTTGTGGGCATGCCGGCGATGATGCTGTACAACTTCGGCGCGGCGATTTTGCGCTCTGTGGGCGACACAAAGCGCCCGCTGTACTTTTTGACCATTGCGGGCGTTGTAAACGTCATTTTGAATCTGTTCTTCGTCATTGTGTTCCATCTCGGCGTGGCGGGTGTTGCCATTGCGACGGTCATTTCGCAGGTGATTTCTGCGGGACTTGTGACCATCTGCCTGATGAAAACGAACGCTTCTTACCGTTTGGAGCTGCATAAGCTGCATATCTATAAAGATAAGTTTTTCGGCATGATGCGTGTCGGCCTGCCGGCGGGCATGCAGGGCGCGGTGTTCTCCATTTCGAACGTGCTCATTCAGTCCTCTATCAACTCGTTCGGCTCTACCGTTATGGCGGGCAGCACGGCTGCGGCCAACATTGAGGGCTTTGTGTACACTGCGATGAACGCGTTTTACCAGACGGCGCTGTCCTTTACCGGGCAGAACATGGGCGCGAAGAAATACGACCGCGTGGCGAAAATTCTGCGCATCTGCATTTTGTGTGTGACCGTGACGGGCGTTGTGCTCGGCTGCGGCGCGTATTTGCTGGGCACACCTTTGCTTTCTATATATACGTCTGACCCGGAGGTTATCCAGTACGGTTTGGAGCGTATGCTCATTGTGTGCGTACCGTACTTCCTTTGCGGCATTATGGACACGCACGTGGGCGTTTTGCGCGGTATGGGGTATTCGATCATGCCGATGATTGTATCGCTTACAGGTGCGTGTGCGCTGCGTGTGGTGTGGATCCTGACGGTCTTCCAGATGCACCGCACGCTGTTTATACTGTTCCTCTCGTACCCGGTGACGTGGGCCGTGACGGCGGCCGCGCATTTTGTGTGCTACCTTATCGTGCACCATAAGATGACGGAAAAGGCGAAAGCGGAGCAGGCCGAGGCGGCAAAAGCATAAAGTATACTTATATATTAAGAAGAAACGCGTTGTGGGATGGCCGCAGCGCGTTTCTTATCTTCAACTTCACGGCGATTTTAAGTGTTTTAAAAACTTTTTTCGGATAAAATCAGAAAGATTATGAGGAGATTCAGAAGTGAAAGGACACTGATGCGCCAGATATATAAGAAGATGTGCTTGAAGCTTTGGGGTACAGAGAGGGGCTTTTGCAACTTTAAGACCACCTTTTCAAAAACTTTTTCTTGATTTTTTCAAAAAAATTTCGTAAAATAGTTTGTGTAAGCCATGTATATGGGCATGTAAATGTAAAAATGCCCATTCGAAGATACACTATATATTGTGTTTAAATCAAGGTACAACATATAGATGTAGTTTTTCGAAAAAAAACTTAAAAAAACTTTCAAAAAAGTGTTGACAAAAGGGGTTGTACGTGGTATTATAGTCAAGCGCTCGAGAGAGACGGCAAAAAACCGAAAGCGAAAAGCTTAAAAGGAAAGCCGCTTGAAAGAGAGCACAGGACCTTGAAAATTAAACAACGAGAGA
>OGCQ01003008.1_pt1 | contig 15975 bp, 10 predicted proteins | sample 1570161 | NCBI WGS metagenome assembly OGCQ01 (sample SAMEA4384402, study PRJEB24528) | human gut metagenome
CGGCAGACGTGGTTGATGTTTGTGGCAATCCTGCTGACAGCGGCAGCTAACTTTTCTCTCACCGTGGCGAGAGAATCTGAAAAGGACGGGCGTTGATGCCCATTTAGCGATTTGCAAAATCGCGTAGCTGCTGGACTTTTCCAGCGTTTCCAGGACACAGAATTGTGTTCTGCGGGGATTGGGGCAGAGCCTCAACAAGCAGAAAACCCTCATTTCCACTTTCGCAGAAATGAGGGTTTTCACATATGGCGCGCCATAGGCATTGCTTGCTACGCTTGTAACCAATTTGGTATAATACTGGCAAGCAATGCATCTGTAATACAAATGCGAAAAACCATCCATTCCGCTTCCACGGAACGAATGGTTTTTCTGCTTGTTGAGGCGCTGCCCCAAGCCCCGATGAACGCAGTCCTTCGGGCTGCGGCTGCGCGATTCTTCGAATCGCTTTTCGACCATCTATTCCAGTCAACAAGAAATGCTTAAGAATTGTCAGCATCGACTTTCCTGCTTTCCTGTGATAGATTGGCATTCACGGCTTTGCTATAATTGCGCCGGTTTGATATAAGAGCAAAAAATTGAAGCCCTTCCCTTTCCATAAGGAGTGTCAATGTGAAAACACAGAGAATACGGCACCCGTTGCTTATCCATAGGGACAATACCGCTTTTCGGTGCAGGCGTATTCTTGAAGGAAGGCGATTTTTCCATCTACAGACCAACGGATCAGAGACAGTCCGTCGAAGCCGGTTGGAGCTTCCCCGGAAATCTGGCATTGAAAGTACCAGCGAACTACGGTGGTATTTTCGGAATTCAGAAATTCCTGGATGTCCCAGCGCAAAACCTGACCGCTCCTGTGCCAGTCCCGGAACCAGCGGGCAATCATCTCCCGCCCGTAATACTCCGGCCCCCAGCTCTCAATGTATGCGGCGTCCTCTGTGAAGAGATCGGAAAGCTCTGCTTCCCGGCTGTCCAGCCAAAGGGAAAACCATTTCCGAATGGTGTCTTCTCTCTGCTTCATTCCGCCAGTCCTTTCAGAAAATCGCCAATTTCTCCGGCGAGAATTTCGTGCCCTAAGTCATTGGGGTGCAGGCCGTCGGTGGTCAGCATTGCGGCAATTTCCGGATCGTTTGCCCGGATAACGCTGGTTTCAAACAAATCCAGCAGAGGAAGGCCATAAAATGCCGCCGTATCCCGTATGACCCGAACATAATCTCTCAGCAGCCAACCGCGTTCCCCTTTGGGGATATTCTCTCCCATCCGGTGCAGGGGCGTCAGGACGACAATGATTGCGCCCGGAAACTGATTCGGCAGCCGGGAGAAAAGGAAATGACAGGCGCCGATAAAGGTGTCCGGCGTCCGGTCGGTTTCAGTGCCCATGGGAGCATCGCCATGCCCGTGATCGTTGGTTCCGCCGAACACCACAATGATGTCGGCATCGGGGTTCATTTCGGAAAACCGTCCGCAAAAATCCTGGTCAAATTTGGGCTCCCCAGAGGGAATCCGCTGCCAGGCAATTCTGGTGCCGCCGATGCCGTAATTCCGGGCTTCCGTCAGACGGTATTTCCGCTTCATCACGTCCACATAGCCCTTTTCCGGGGAAGTCGCACAGCAGCCTTCCGTGATGCTGTCCCCTAAAAAGTTGATTTTCTTTCCTGTTAGTTCCATATTCATACGCTTTCGTTATGCGCGGGGCGTGTCTATGCCCCGCGCAAAGTGTTCAACGGATGTCCCAGACGCTGCGTACCGATACGCTGTCCACGCTGCCGCGGAGAATCTTCACGGCCTTTACACCGCCGTCCATGTCAAAGTAGTTGTCGGAAAGCACCACATCGGCACCTGCCTGAATCTCCACGCTCCGGGCATACCCCTTCGCGGTGACAATGATATCGTCATCCTTGACAAAGGCGTTCAGTTCTGGATCAGCAAAGCGGAAGTGCTTGGGAGCGCAGAAGAGGACGCTCCCTTCGCCTACCCCATTGCCCGCCTCATCCAGCAGTTGGTAGGAATAGTAGGTGTCATAAGTGCCGTAATTCGAGAAGTCCTGCTCCGGCAGCCAGACGGCGGACAAAGCGGGGACGGTCACATCGAAGCTGCCTTCCTCGATAACGGAAGCGTCCGGGCGGCGCAGACTCCACTTTGCCTTGCCCCGGAATTTCTGCATGGTCTCGTTGCTCACGTTCAGGTGGGCGGACTTTTTCAGGCCAAAAGGCTCGGCATTGACGTTGGTATTCTGGGAGAGAATGCCCTCCTCATGGCAGGAAATCAGCACAGGGGCAAAGAACCGCTTTTCATAGTAGTGCAGAGCCTTCCAACGGCCAAAGTAGTCGATGCTGGCCCAGCTGGCTACCGGCCAGCAGTCGTTGAGCTGCCAGACCACCGCACCCATGCAGCAGCCCCGGTGCCGCCGCCAGTGCTCGACACCGTACTGCATGGCCTGTGCCTGCAGCAGCTGGGAGGCGTATACCAGCAGCTCCAGACTGCGGGGATACAGGTACATCTGGGATAGATAGAACAGGATGCGCCCGTTGGCAGAGGCGTTGCGCTGGTGCTTCTCCATCACATAGGAGAATACGTTCCGATCCTCGGGCGCGGTAAAGCTTTCGATGGTTTCCATGCAGGGGAAGGACTGGAAGCCAAATTCAGAGACATACCGGAACTGATGGTTGCGGTAGTCGGTGAAGGGGAGAAGACCGTGCCAGACCATCCAGTAGTGGACGTCGCCTCGGGTGGGATCCTGGGGATCGTCAAAGCTGCCGCCGCTGGAGGGGCTGGCGGGCCAATAGAAGGCCTGGGGATCCTCTGCTTTCAGAACCTTGGGGATGATGTACTCGTACATCTTAATATAGTCGGCCTTCTGACGCATGGAGGTGACCCACTCGCCCTGGGCCACAAACTGCTCCATTTCATTATTGCCGCACCACAGGGCGAGGGATGCGTGGTGGCGCAGACGGCGGACGTTGTCTACAAACTCGGCGGTGATGTTCTCCTCAAACGCGTCCGTCAGATTGTACACGGCGCAGGCGAACATGAAGTCCTGCCATACCAGCAATCCAAGCTCGTCACAGATGTCATAGAAGAAGTCGTCGGGATAGTAGCCGCCGCCCCAGACCCGGATGCAGTTCATGTTGGCAGCCTTTGCGTCCTCCAGCAGACGGCGGGTGCGCTCCGGGTTGACTCTGGGAAGGAGATTGTCCTCGGGGATGTAATCGGCGCCCATGGCAAAGATGTCCACGCCGTTGACGCAGTGGCTGAAGCTTTCGCCCCACTGATCCTTACGGCGGCTGACGGTCATGGTGCGAAGGCCGATGCGCCGGCTCCAAACGTCCAGCTCCTTGCCCTTGGCACACAGGGAAACGCTGAGCTGATACAGCGGCTGACCGCCGAAGCCGGCAGGCCACCAGAGCTGGGGATTTTGGACGATCAGCTCGCAGTCGGTGCCGCTGGCAGTGAGGACGGAGCCGTCGGGAGCGGTGACGGAAACGTTGACCCAGACCTCGTCATCGGTATAACGGTTCAGATTGGTATGTATGCGCAGACGAACCGTGCCGTCTTTATGGAACTGATCCACCCGAACGTCCTGAATACGGGCTTTTTCGATGCTGATGATGGAAATGTTCCGCCAGATGCCGGCGTCAGGCAGACGGGGACCCCAGTCCCAGCCGAACATGCAGTGGGCTTTGCGGATGTTAGGGAAGCCCACCATGGCATCAGAGCTGCCGTCTGCCACGGACTTTGCGTATGCTTCCTTAATATACTTAGTAGGAGAGCGGAAGGAGACGGTGATGGTGTTCTCTCCGGGATGGAGAACGGACTTAACGTCGAACTCCCAGATTCTGTGCATATTGCAGGCCTCACCGACGATCTGACCGTTGATATGGACGGCGGCGATGGTGTCCAGTCCCTCTGCCCGGAGCAAAACCTTGTCCCCGGCGAGAAGGGCATCGTCCACCTGGAAGCTGCGGAAATAGACAAAATCGTTGTCCATCAGCTTTAGGGCTTCCATTTCGTTGTCCTGGTAGAATGGATCGGGAATCCGCTCCGCGGCGAGCAGGTCATGGTAAACCGAGCCGGGGACGGTGGCGGGGACAGCAGCAAAGGGGGTGCCCGGAATTTCCAGCGTCCATGCGCCGTTAAGGGTGCGTGTTTTCATTGGCAATACCTCCGAATACGTTTTCGAAATCGACTTGCTTACAAAATACACTATAGGACAATCATTCGTCAAAGTCAATAGCTTAATTGTGAAAATTGGACTCAGATTAAGCATATTCCATAGTTTATCAGCGGATTGTACAAAAATTCTTGAATTTCAAAAACCCTCTTGACAAGAAAATAAAATGGTGTTAATATAGCTGTACGAAAACGTTTCAGATATGCGGCCGATTGTTCAAAATGCACATGTCCTTGCATTCGCAGACAAATTCAGGCCCCGGAGGCCATTATGGTGACGATAAAGATGATTGCAAAGGAGTGCGGTTTCTCCATTGCCACTGTCAGTAAGGCGCTGAACGGCGCGCCGGATATCAGCGCAGAGACAAAAGAGACTATCCGCAAAGTGGCTTCCCAAATGGGTTATACACCAAATTCTGCCGCACGGATGCTGAAAACCAGCCGCTCGTATAATTTTGGCGTTCTTTTTGAGGATCAGGCCAACAAGGGGTTGACGCACAGCTTCTTCTCCCACATTCTCAACAGCTTCAAGCATCGCGCTGAGGAACTGGGCTACGACATTTCCTTCATCAGTGACCACATGGGCGGTCAGGAAATCAGCTATGTGGATCACGCCCGTTACCGTAACTGTGACGGAGTGGTCATCGCCTCCGTGGATTATACGGAGCATGCCGTGGTGGATCTGGCGAACAGCGGCATCCCCGTTGTGACGATTGACTGCGTGTTTGAAAATTGCGGCAGTGTCCTGTCCGATAACGTGGGCGGGATGACGGAACTGGTGAAATATGCGTATAGTATGGGACACCGGAAGATTGCGTTCGCCTATGGAGAAGATACGCCGGTGACGCGCCGCAGAATCTCCGGCTTCTGCAGAGCCTGCAAGGAACTGGGGCTTTCCTTGCCGGACGAATATTTGGTTCAGAGCATGTATCTGGATCCGGAATCCTCGGCGGCGGCAACCCGGAAGCTGATGGAGCTTCCCGATCCGCCAACGTGCATCCTCTATCCCGACGACATCGCCCACCTTGGGGGCAAAAACGAGCTTGAGAAAATGGGCCTGTCCGTCCCGGACGATGTCAGCATCGTCGGGTATGACGGCATTGATTTCTGTCAGACGCTCCGCCCGAAGCTGACCACCATGCGGCAGGATGCCGAGCGGATGGGAGAGCTGGCAGCCGAGGAGCTGGCCAGAGCAGTGGAAGAGGGAAGATCCTACATCCCGGGACGCCATGTGGTTGGCGGGACCCTGCTCCCGGGCGAAACGGTGAAAAAGCTGACACCGTGATTTCATCCGGCAAAAAGGGATATCCCTTTTTGTGTCTTTCCTTTCAGGAAAGACATGATAAACCATTGTAGTTAATGGCCTTCCCCAAGAAGGTCAATAACAAAAATTAAAGGAGGAAACACAATGAAAAAGCTCATCGCGTTGCTGCTGGCTCTGGTCATGGTTATTGGCCTTGCTGCCTGCGGCGGCTCCGCCACTACGGAGACGAAAGCACCCGCCGCCACCGAGGCTCCCACGCAAGCGGAAGCCCCTGCCGAAACCGAAGCAGCCGGCAATACCACCGACCTGCCTCGTGACGAGACCCTGTACTTTGCTGGTCAGCAGTGGGGTACCGTCAACTCCTGGAACGTCATCGGAACCAACCAGAATAACGCCATGGCCCTCGCCGCTGGTGCCGGCTACCGTACCACCATGTTCGAGACCCTGTACATGTGGAACGTAATGACCGGCGAGCTGATCGGTCTGTTGGCCGACGGCGACTACACCTGGAACGACAACATGACTGAGCTTTCTGTCAATCTGAAGGAAGCCGCCCACTGGTCTGACGGCACGCCTGTCACCGCCGCCGACGTTGTCCGCACCTGGGAAATCGGCGTTGAGATCGGCAACGGCACCGGTTCTTCCTACGGCGCTTTCATCGACAGCATCGAGGCTACCGGTGACAAGAGCCTGGTCATCCACTGCAAGCTTGATGCAAGTGGCGCGCCTGTCAACCCCCTGAAGGTTCTGGACTTCCTGGAACTGGCTCCCATTGCGCAGGCTGCCTGGATCGACAAGGTCGTTGAGCGCTGCAACGGCGACGCCACCGCTATCCTGAACGACCCCGGTGATGATGTCGTTTGGTCCGGCCCCTACACCAAGTACTACTCCGACGATCAGAAGGTCGTTCTGATCCGTGACGACAACTACTGGGGTCAGGACGCCTCCATGTGGGGTAAGCTCCCTGTTCCCAAGTACCTGGCTCACGTTATCTACGCTGATAACGCCGCTGGTGAAGTCGCTCTGAAGGCTGGCGAGGTTGACGTTTGCCAGCAGTTCATCGGCAACATTCAGAATCTGTGGCTGGAAGACGGCCTGCCCATCTCCACCTTCTATGACGAAGCTCCCTATGGTGTCTGCCTGACCATGCCTACCGCATGGTACAACATGAACCTCCCCGTTATCGCTGAGAATACCGCCCTCCGTAAGGCCATTGCCATGGCTGTTGACTACGATACCATCATCGCCAACGCCATGACCAATCAGTCCCCCAGCTTCTCCGATGTTCCCCGCTCCCTGATGAACCCCACCGACGGTGAGCAGGCTCTGTACGATCACGACGCCGTTGCCGATCTGCAGTGGGCAGGCAATGACATCGAAGGCGCCAAGGCTCTGCTGGACGAAGCCGGTATCGTGGACAACGACGGCGACGGATGGCGTGAGTGGAACGGTGAGAAGATCTCCCTGAACGCTGTTTGCCCCAACGGCTGGACTGACTGGCAGGCCTCCATGGAAGTGGTTGCCGCTGCCGGTAAGAACATTGGCGTTGAGATCACCACTCTGTATCCCGAGTACTCCATCTATCAGACCGTGTTTGTCGATCCCGACCAGACTGAGTACGCCATCTTCATGTGGTCTCCCGATGCTTCCACTCCCTCCAATCCCTGGGGCCGTGTGAACCAGTTTATGGGCAAGGACTATGTGGGTATTGCCAACAACTGGTCCGGCAACTGGGGCCAGTACGTCAATGACGAGGCTGAGGCTCTCATCAAGAAGATCCCCACCACCACTGACACTGCTGAGCTGAAGGATCTGTACACCAAGCTGACCGAGATCTACCTGACCGAGGTTCCCAGCTTCTCCCTGATGTATCGTCCTTCCGTGTTCCACTGCGTCAACGAGTCTGTCTGGACCAACTTCCCCGCCGGCGATGACGGCCGGAACATTCCCCCTGCTGACTGCACCGATGGCTACGGTATTGCCGCGCTGTACGAGCTCGAGCTGGTCGGCTAATAGTTAATTCGAAGCGGCCATGCTCCTTCATGGAGCATGGCCCTTCCCGTTTTTATGCTAAAGGGGGAAAAGTAGCATGAAAGGCTACCGTAAATATTTTGGAAAAAAAATAATCTGGTTTCTTATTACTTTTGTCGTTGCAGTATTCCTCAATTTCTTTCTGCCCCGGCTGATGCCTGCCGACCCTGTCGCGGCCATCACCGGTAAAATGGCGAACGGTATGTCCGACGCCTCTGCCGTGCAGGAAATTTACGAGCGTTATGCAGAACAGTTCGGTACGAATAAGCCTATGGCGGAGCAGTTTCTGATCTTCTGCAAGAACGCCATCCACGGCGACTTTGGGCTTTCCTTCAGCCAGTATCCCAGACCCGTCAGCAACATTATTTCCAGCGCCATCATGTGGACGATCTGCCTGCAGTTGCCCGCGATCCTGGTTGGCTGGCTGCTTGGCAACCTGCTTGGCGCCCTGGCGGCGTACATCCGCAAGGGCTTTGACAAGGTTCTGCTCCCGACCTTCCTGTTTTTGGGCAACGTCCCGGCTTTCGGTATGGCAGTGATTCTTCTTGTTCTCTTCGCCGTGAAACTGAAATGGGCTCCCATTTCCGGCGGCTATGGTTTTGATATGATTCCCAATTTCAGCTGGAGGTTTATTTCCTCTGTGATTTCTCACTACCAGCTGCCCTTCTGGAGCATTGTCCTGGTTTCCATCGGCGGTCAGGCCGTGGGTATGCGCTCCATGTCTATCTATGAACTTAATGCCGACTATGTCAAGTATGCCCGGTTCCTTGGCATCAAGGATCGCAAGATCGTCGGTTATGTTTTCCGCAACGCCATGCTGCCCCAGGTCACCGGCCTGGCGCTGTCCATCGGCACCATGATCGGCGGCGCTCTGGTCGCTGAGATCATCTTCTCCTATCCCGGTCTCGGCAGCACCATGTACAGCGCCGTGACCGCGGCGGATTATCCCTTGATTTCTGCTACTACTCTGATTATCACCATTATGGTTCTGATAGTGACGTTCCTGCTGGACATCATCTACGGCTTTATCGATCCCAGAGTCAAAGCCGCCCAGTTTGACAGCTAAGGGAGGAATTAAAAATGAAGAATACACTGCGCCAGGTTTTTCATTCCCCCAAATTTGTGGTTGGTTTTGGCATTTTTGTGTTTATCCTTCTGATCATGCTGATCTATCCCATGTTCAACCCCGGAAACCCTCTGGAAATGATTGGCGTTGGCACCTTCGCATCTCCCGGTACTTACGTTTCCCTGTATGACGCCGTGGGCACCGACACCGAGACGCTGCGTCTTTCCGACGCGGACGATAACCGAATCGCGAAGGCTCTGTCCGCTGAGGACAGGGTTGCCATGGTGGAGTGGTTCACCGCTATGGGCATCGACGTGTCCGGACTGGACATTAACGACACCGACGCGTTGGTGGATTTGTGGAACGACAATTACGAGGTTACCGCCAAGCCTGCCGGCATGACCATGGCAAAGCGGAACTATTACAAGCGCCTGAATAACGCTCTGCTGGAGCTGCGCTCCGCTGACGTGCGGATTATCGCCGATGAGAATGATGAGGGCGATCTGGAAAAGGTGAATTCCATCAGCAAAACCGACTATGTCAACATCCGTGCCGTTGCCAACGTCAAGACTCTGCCGCTGGGCACCGACAACTTCGGCCGCGACGTCCTTAAAGAGCTGGTGTCCGCCTGCGGCACCTCCATCAGAATCGGCCTGATCGCCGGTGCCGTTGCCACAATCATTGGCCTGACCCTGGGCCTGCTGGCCGGTTACTTAGGCGGCTTTGCGGACGATCTGATTATGTTCATCACCAACATTTTCACCGTTATCCCCAGCTTCATCCTGCTGATTTTGATTTCCTATTCCATCGGTCAGGAACAGCGCGGCGCGGCGGTGGTCGCGTTGGTTATCGGCTTGACAAGCTGGACCTGGACCGCTCGTTCCGTCCGTTCTCAGGTCATCAGCCTGCGCAACCGTGACCACGTCAACCTGAGCAAGCTCTCCGGACACAGCCTGGTTCGCATCGTGCTGACGGATATCCTGCCCTACATTGCTTCCTATGTCGTCATGGCTTTCATTCTTCAGGTTTCCTCCGGCATCCTCAGCGAAGCACAGCTGTCACTGCTGGGTCTTGGCCCCAAGACCACCGAAGTTCCTACGCTGGGTCTGATGATGAACTGGGCCATGCTGTATTCCGCGCATACCAACGGTTCCTGGTGGGCTTACTTCCCTGTGATTCTGACCATCACCCTCATCTCTTTCTCTTTGAATCTGATGAACACGGGTCTCGACCAGGTATTCAATCCCACCCTGAGAGACTAAGGAGGACGACGCAATGGGTAAAGTAATGCTGGAGGTCAGAAACCTCAAAACCAAATATGTGACCCGCTTCCACGAGGATGTTTACGCCGTGGACGGCGTCTCCTTCAAAATCGAGGAAGGCAAGTCCCTGGGCATCGCGGGCGAGTCCGGCTGCGGAAAATCCACACTGGCGCTTTCTATGATGGGCTACTATTTCCCGCCTCTGCACTATATGAGCGGCGATATCGTCATCGACGGCAGAAATATCTCCGGTATGAAGCCGGATGATGTCCGTAAGAGCATCCTCGGCACGGAAATTGCCTACATTCCCCAAGCTGCCATGAACGCCCTGAACCCAACCCAGAGAATCATCCGCTTTATCGAGGACGTGGTGCGGGCACATGACCCCAAGAAAGACAAGAAGCTGATCCGGGAGTTGGCGGAAGCACGGTTTGCGGAACTGGGTCTGCCGCCCGAGGTGCTGGATAAACACGCGGTGGAGCTGTCTGGCGGTATGAAGCAGCGTACCGTCATCGCTGTGTCTACCATTCTGAACCCCAAGGTTCTGATTGCCGACGAACCTTCCTCCGCGCTGGACGTGACCTCTCAGAAGATGGTTATCAAGATGATGCGGGAGCTGATGGAAAAGGGCTATATCAAGTCCATGCTGTTCATCACCCACGAGCTGCCTCTGCTCTACAATGTGACCGATGACATCATGGTCATGTACGCCGGACAGATTGTGGAAAAGGGCACTGCGGAAGAAATGGTGTTCGATCCCGTGCATCCGTACTCCCACGGCTTGATGAGCTCCATTCTGGTTCCCGAGGAGGGCACGCGCGGACACAAGCTGACTGCGATTCCCGGTACGCCGCCCAACCTGAAAAAACCGCCTCAGGGCTGCCGTTTTGCCGAGCGGTGCAAGTACGCCCGGCCTGAGTGCCGCTACAGCGCCATCCCCGAAAAGGATCTCGGCGACGGACGTATGTACCGCTGCCTGCTGGGTCAGGATGAATTGAAGAAGGTGTACAGCCATGAGTGATTACGTTCCGAAAACGAAGGATTTCACCAACGCACCGCTTTGCCTGTCCGGCCACGGGGTAACCAAGGTATTCGGACTTGGCGAAAAGAAAACCGTGGCTGTTGACCATGTGGACTTTGACTTTCACGAGGGCGAGTTCGTCTCCATCGTCGGTGAGTCCGGCTCCGGTAAGACCACCCTGTCCAAAATGCTGCTGGGTCTGCTGAATCAGACGGAAGGGGAGATCCTGTTCCAGGGCAAGCCCCGGGACGTTTCCTCCCACAGAAAGAAAAAGGAATACTGGAGAGGCATTCAGGCCATTTTCCAGGATCCCTTCTCTTCCTTCAATACCTTCAATAAAATTGACACCGTGCTTCTCGACTGCATTAACATGCGCGGCGGCAAGCATCTCCCCAAGGAGAAGAAGATCGAAATGATGACCGAAGCCTGCTCCTTTGTAAACCTGAAGTTCGCGGAGCTGACCAATAAGTATCCCTTCGAGCTCTCCGGCGGCCAGATGCAGCGTCTGATGATCGCCCGTATTTTCCTGCTCAAGCCCAAGATTTTGCTGGCGGACGAGCCGACCTCCATGGTTGACGCCTGCTCCCGCGCCACCATTCTGGATATGCTGCTACAGCTGCGCGATGAGATCGGCATGACCGTTATCTTCATCACCCACGACATTGGCCTGGCGTATTACATTTCCGATACCGTTTATATCATGGAGCATGGCAGGTTTGTGGAATTCGGCAAGGCGGACGAGGTCATCCTCAATCCCAAGGCCGCGTATACCAAGCGCCTGATCAGCGACGTTCCCAAGATTCATGAGGAATGGGATCTGAGCACGGTAGAACTGAAATAGTATCAGCCATTACCGCAGCATTGCGGAAATCTTAGCCCTCATACTGGACTCCAATTAAAATCTTTAGAAAAGATTTTAATTGCCCGAAGGGCAAGGAGTTCATATGAGACTTGTTTTGTGATTTCTTTCCTTATAAATCACAAAACTGGCAGCGCCATCAGGCGATGCCTTCCTGATTAAAATCAAAGATTTTAATCAGGAAATAGTATCAATGCTGCGGTAAGCTCGTATAAGGAGTATGTATTATGGAAATTAAAGCACTGGTTTCCCAAATGACTCTGGAAGAGAAGGCCGGCCTGTGCTCCGGTCTGGATTTTTGGCATACCAAATCCGTCGAGCGTCTGGGAGTTCCCTCCGTGATGGTCAGCGACGGCCCGCATGGTTTGCGCAAGCAGGATGACAAAGGGGATCACCTGGGCATGAATGACAGCATCAAGGCTGTGTGTATGCCGGCAGCCTCCGCCACGGCAGCGTCCTTCGACCGGGATCTGATCCGGAAAATGGGCGAAGCCATCGGCGACAGCTGCCAGCATGAAAAGCTCAGCGTGGTTCTGGGCCCGGCTGTCAATATCAAGCGTTCCCCTCTGTGCGGAAGAAATTTTGAGTATTTTTCTGAGGATCCCTATCTGGCGGGTGAAATGTCTGCCGCCTATATTAACGGTGTGCAGAGCCGCAATGTGGGCACCTCCATCAAGCACTTTGCCGCCAACAATCAGGAGCACCGCCGCATGAGCTCCAGCTCCAACGCCGATGAGCGGACGCTGCGGGAAATCTATTTCCCCGCCTTTGAAACATCCGTGAAAAAGGCGCAGCCGTGGACGGTGATGTGCTCCTACAACCGGATCAACGGCGTCTATGCCTCGGAGAATCCCTGGCTGCTGACCGATGTGCTTCGGAAGGAATGGGGCTTTGAGGGTTATGTGATGTCCGACTGGGGTGCGGTTTCCAACCGTGTTGCCGGCGTTGCCGCCGGGCTGGATCTGGAAATGCCTTCTTCCGGCGGTATCAATGATGCCCGGATCGTGGAAGCGGTTCGCAGCGGCAAGCTGGACGAAAAGCTGGTGGATCAGGCGGTGGAGCGGATTCTCACCATCAACTTCCGCTACCTGGAAAACGCGAAACCCGAAACTCCCTGGGATATGGAAGCCCAGCACCTTCTGAGTGCAGACATTGCTGCAGACTGTATGGTTCTGCTGAAGAATGAGGGAATTCTGCCCCTGAGTCAGGACGAGGAGGCGGCCTTTATTGGCGAGTTTGCGGTAAAGCCACGGTTCCAGGGCGGCGGCAGCTCCCATATCAACTGCTTCAAGACCACCTCCGCGCTGGAAGCGGCGGAGGGAAAAAAGGTGACCTATGCTCGGGGCTACGGCGTTGCGGAGGACGCGGCGACCGATGAAATGATTGCCGAAGCGGTTGCCGCAGCGAAGAAAGCCAAGGTTGCCGTTGTGTTCGCGGGCTTGCCGGATGCTTATGAATCCGAGGGCTATGACCGCAGCCATATGCGTATGCCCGACTGCCAGAACAGACTGATTGAGGCTGTCGCGGAAGTGAACCCCAACACCGTGGTGGTACTCCACAACGGCTCTCCTGTAGAGATGCCCTGGATCGGCAAGGTCAAGGCGGTTCTGGAAGGCTATCTGGGCGGTCAGGCGGTTGGCCTGGCGACGGTTCGCGTGCTCTATGGCGAAGTGAATCCCTCCGGTCATCTGCCGGAGACCTTCCCCGTCAAGCTGTCCGATAACCCCTCCTACCTTTTCTACGGCGGCGAGGGCAACGAGGCGGACTACCGCGAGGGCGTGTTCGTGGGCTACCGCTATTATGATAAAAAGGAAATGGATGTTCTGTTCCCCTTCGGTCACGGCCTGAGCTACACCACCTTTGCCTACTCGAATCTGCGCCTGAACGCGTCGAAGATCACCGACCGGGATACCCTTACCGCCACGGTTACCGTGACGAATACCGGCAGCCGCTTCGGCAAAACCGTTGTCCAGCTCTACGTAGGTGAGAAGCACAGCGAGGTGCTCCGCCCGGTGCGGGAGCTGAAGGGCTTTGATAAGGTTGCTCTCCAGCCCGGGGAAAGCAAGGATGTGACCTTCACACTGGACAAGCGCGCCTTCGCCTACTGGAACGCCCAGATTCACGACTGGCACGTCAAGACAGGCGAGTTTACGATTGAAGTGGGGCAGTCCTCCCGGCACATCGACGTGAGTGCTGCCGTGAATGTCACCTCCACTGTGAGGGTCAAAAAGCACTACACCATGGACACCATTTTCATGGATCTGATGGCAGACCCCAGCGCAGCTGCCGTGATGGCGCCCATGCTGGAGGTCATTAAAAAGACGTTTTCCCCGGACAACGCCGAGAACACAGATGCGGCAAAGGAAGCCATTTCCGACGAGATGAACATGGCGATGATGCAGTATATGCCCCTTCGCGGCGCCCTGAGCTTCGGCGGCGGAACGGTGTCCCAGGAGATGCTGGATCGTCTTCTGGATCAGCTGAACAGTCTTTAATTTCATTTGGGAGGGCCTGTGTAAGGCCCTCCGGCAATCATCATCTTCCATCTGGAGGACTTTCGCCATGCAATATGGTTTTTTTGACGATAAAAGAAAAGAGTATGTAATTGAAACCCCGGCAACTCCCATGCCATGGATCAACTATCTGGGCAGCCAGGAGTTTTTCTCCCTCATCAGCAATACCGCTGGCGGCTACTGCTTCTACCGTGACGCGAAGCTTCAGCGCATCCTGCGCTACCGCTACAATAATGTCCCGGCAGATGTGGGCGGACGGTTTTTCTACATCAAAGAGGAAGATAAAGCGCCCTGGAGCCCCACCTTCCATCCCGTGGATCGGTCGCTGGACAGTTACCGCTGCCGTCATGGTATGGGCTACACCGTTTTTGAGACGGAGAAGGACGGCCTTTACGCGGAGCTGACTTTTCTCGTACCCATCGGGGAAAATTGCGAGGTGCAGCGCGTCCGCCTGACCAATCGCTCAGCGGAAACCAAGCGCTTCCGCTTCACCGCTGCCGTAGAGTGGTGCCTGTGGAACACGGTGGATGACGCCACCAATTTCCAGCGGAACCTGAACATCGGCGAGCTGGAAGTGGAAGGCAGCGCAATTTATCACAAAACCGAATACCGGGAGCGGCGGAATCACTATGCCTATTACGGCGTGAATGCCCCCATTGCGGGCTACGACACCGACCGGGATCATTTTTTGGGAACCTTTGGGACTTTTGCAAGACCTCAGGCTATTCTGAGTGGAAAGACCGGCGATTTTGTCGCCCACGGCGGCGCGCCTATGGCGGGACTGGCGCTGGATGTAACCCTTGCACCCGGCGAAGAAAGGGGATTTGTGTTTGTCCTCGGCTATGGCAAAAATCCCAGAGACCGGAAATTCCTGACTCCCGGCGTCATCCGCAAGGATACCGCCTACCGGGTGCTGAAAAAGTTCTCCACGGATACATCCGTTGAGAATGCCCTGACGGAACTGGCGGAATATTGGGACAAGCTGCTGGGCGTCTACACCCTGGAAAGCGGCGACGAGAAGCTCAACCGTATGGTGAACATCTGGCACCAGTACCAGTGCATGGTCACCTTTAATATGAGCCGCAGTGCCAGCTACTTTGAGTCCGGTACCGGACGGGGCATGGGGTTCCGGGACAGCTGCCAGGATTTGCTGGGTTTTGTCCACATGGCGCCGGAGCGTGCCCGGGAACGCATCATCGACATTGCCTCCATCCAGTGGGCGGACGGCTCCACCTATCATCAGTACCAGCCTCTGACAAAACGGGGCAACAACGATGTGGGCAGCGGCTTCAATGATGACCCGCTGTGGCTGGTTGCCTGTACTTACGCTTATATCAGCGAGACGGGGGACTTTTCCATTCTGGAGCATCCCACGCCCTTTGACAATGTCCCCGGCAGCGAAGCACCCTTGATGGAGCATCTGCGCAGGAGCGTCTGCTACACCATGAACCATAAAGGACCCCACGGCCTTCCCCTGATTGGCAGAGCCGACTGGAACGACTGCCTGAACCTGAACTGCTTCTCGGAAGAACCCGGCGAGAGCTTCCAGACCACCGGCCCTTCGGAAGGCCCTGTGGCGGAATCTGTGTTCATCGGCGGCATGTTCGTCCTCTACGGAAAACAGTATGCCTCGCTGTGCCGGTATGCCGGTCTGGACAACGAGGCGGCGGAGGTGGAAGCAGCGGCGGCGGAAATGGAAGCCGCTGTCAAGACCGCTGGTTGGGACGGAGACTGGTTTGTTCGTGCCTATGATGCTTACGGCAATGCTGTGGGAAGCCATACCTGCGACGAGGGC
>OGCQ01003014.1_pt1 | contig 15958 bp, 20 predicted proteins | sample 1570161 | NCBI WGS metagenome assembly OGCQ01 (sample SAMEA4384402, study PRJEB24528) | human gut metagenome
CGAACTCAATTCTGTCAAATCGCATATAAAGGACTGGCTGGATGATGATGAAGCCCCGATGAACGAGGCTTATTCCGTCAAGCTTGAAGTTATCTACGACAGCCTCCTTTCCATCATGTCCGACATGGGAGAAATGATAGGCTATACGATTTTCCATGACATTAACGAAGGCGTGGAGGAACGATCATGAAAGAAGCCAAGAAATACATCAGACACCACAAGGTGAAACTCTCCGGCAAGTGGTACATCACAACCGTTCGTGCCAGCGAAGCCGTCGAGATTGCTTTTGAGGAAGGACGGATCTCTGTTGGAAAAGAAATTTCCGGGGAAAATATTTTCCGACTTATATATTATTTCAGAACGTTCTAATCCGGAGCTCGTGGTTGTTCTCCAGAGGAAGATATTAATAAAGGGCATTGATTGGGATTACAAACAGCCACAATAGGTAATTCCGGTCTTTGCCTTTTCTCCTTTTATTTATATTATCAAGTCACTATTACACTATCATTCAATTTCATGATGTCTGGTTCGAGGCTGGGGCTTCCGCTATTGTGTTTGTTAATTTCCTTGTCGTATATTGCTTCTATCAAGCCGGATACAAGAATGGTATTCATAAAGGATTTGATAAAGGTGTAGACAGGGCAACCGCATCAAAATGCCAATATCTTGATAATCAATACTGATTTATTAGGTGTTTCGTTAGATAAGATAAATTATAATGTTGATTATCAGAATGTTGAGTTGCTAATGGAGTTTGGGTGCAGTTGCCCTGATTGTCTGTTATCGGTAATCAAACAAAAAAATATCTAATTTGTTATTTGATATATACAAATCTTTTTATCTTTGTATCATCTAAAAATTAGAAGCATGTTAGACAAAAAATTGCAAGTAGAGACGTTTAGTATTGTTCTCATTGGGAAATTCAACCCAGCGATCTTTCAACCTTTTTGGTTTAGTTCGAGAGGACTACTAGGAGAGAATGAAACGAAAAATGCAAATATTAATATTATACATCCAGAAATAGCAAGGTACTCTATTGACAATTGGCTTGATATTGAAGTTACTAAAAATAGATGTGAATTTAAGTCTAAGATGCAACCATATTTTAGTTCATTGATAGATTTAGTTGTTAGTACATTTAAACTTTTGTGTGAAACTCCTATTGATGCTTTCGGAATTAATAACATTTTTGAAGTATCTCTTTCCTCTGAAAAAGAATATTATGATTTTGGAAAAAAATTAACCCCATTAGAATTGTGGAAAGATTCATTAACTGATCCTAGATTATTAACATTAGAAATATTAGAGCAAAAAATCAAAGATTATGAAAATGCAAGTAGACGGGTACGAATATCACCTTGTGATCCCAGTAAAAATATTACTTACGGGGTTATGATTAATGTTAATAATCATTTTGTCCTAACTGATCAAAAAAGTTCATCAGCTGTTTCTATATTAGAAAATAAAGCTGATACTATTAGAGAATATTCCCAAACAATTGCTGATACCATGTTAACAAAATTAATAGAGTTATGAATGCTGATTGTATGACACAAATCAATAAATTTACTTCTATTGATAAAAAGCTAGGCATTGCTAAGGATGATTATAAAATAGGAATTGTTAAGAAATACAATAGTACTATTGATAATTCAGATGGCCCTGAAGAATATGAGCAATTATTTCCTGATATTATCAATATGGAAGGGGTTAATACTCAAAAGCAAAAATCATTTAGTATAACCATTCAAAAATGGGTTGGATATGTAAAAGAAATAAAACAAAACTCTTTTATAGCTATTTTGAATGATAAAGACAAGCCTTCCACACTTGAAACTGCAGTTTTTGATATAAAAAATGATATATCCATGGATGATATCCCTCTTTTGAAAGAAGGGGCTATTTTTTATTGGAGCATTGGATATAGTAATTATAGTGGTCAAAGAAAAAAAGAATCATTTATAAAATTCAAACGAGTTATTAATTTTACCGAAGATGATGTTAATCGTGTTGTCGATAGGGCTAGAAAATTAAATGATAGTATTTTATGGGAATAGATATTCCATCCAAACAATTATTTGAAGTTTTTTTAATTGGTACAGGGAATTATGGTGAATCTATTATTGTCCATGCTGGAGCTAACAATTGGATCATTATAGATTCTTGTATTGACCCCAAAACAAAAGACTGCTTACCTTTGAGTTATCTCAAAAAGAAAAGAGTAAATCTCGCCGAAGATGTTAAACTAATAGTTTGTACGCATTGGCATGATGATCATATAAAAGGTATGGCAAATCTACTCCGAGAATGTAAATCTGCATCTTTCTCTATGGCCATTGCATCAGATAGAACAAAATTTTTACAGTTAGTACAGCTGGATTATACAAAATTAAAAAGTGAGTCAAGTGCGGTATCGACATTAGAAATAAATGAATGTCTACAAATAATTAATGACGATCGTCGAAAGTGCCTTTTGGCGACACAAGACAAGCTGCTTCTAAGTGAAACTGATCATTCTAGCAATTATGAATATTCTGTGTATTCATTATCGCCATCAGACAAGGTATTGGAAGACTATGCAAATGAAATCTCTACGCTAATAAAAGATTATGGAAGTTCAAATAAGAAAATTATTATAAATGATCCTAATGACAAGAGCGTAGTATTACTTATTAAAGTAAATCAACATAGTATTCTATTAGGTGCAGATTTGGAGGTTAAGAATAATGATAAAGAACGAGGTTGGCTTTGTATACTTGATAACAGCCAAATAGTAAAAACATTGTACAATAAACCTGCTTTATTTAAATTACCTCATCATGGTTCTATAACTGGCTACCATCAAAGAATTTGGCAAGAGCTCACTGCTACTAATGCAATAGCCGAACTTACTTCTTGTAATCATGGAAATCTTCCGCGAGAAAATATGATATGTACTATTTTTGAACACACAAATGATATATATATTACCTCACTTCCAAAAGAAATGAGAATAAAAAAAAGAAATTTCTCTGTAACAAAAGCAATCTCACAATTTAATTCAACTGTTAAAGAACTTGCTTTCACTTACGGAGTCGTAGCCAGTTATATAGATTTCACAGACGAAAATAGTCATTGGCATGTAGAGGTTGAAGGAAATGCACAAAAATTAGACAAAAAACAGTTTAATTCTTAGAGTCTATTTAATAATAATAGTCCTATATTAAGCTGGTTAAATTAAAAAACTGAATCGTATCCTTGTTATAATTTTCATTATATAAACATTATAATGTAACTACTCAGCCCCTATAAGCTCTGATACTCAGCACTATTTTCCATTAAAAAGAATCGAGTAACTATTGTTTTTCCCTTTTTAATAGAAGAAAGCTTTTTTCTATGCAGTGAATAACAGATGATTAGATAGGCTGAGTAGTTACATTATAACAAGGAAGTTCACGTTGAATTAAAGATATATTAAAGAAAGATTTTTAGTTTACTTTAAAAGTGGTTGTATTCGGTATTTTCGCTCCGAAAGAGACAGGTCTTATCTTAAAGAGTCTAAGTACTATAATTAAGGAAGTGAGTTAAGAAAGTCCTTGGTAATCCTGAGGGCTTTCTTCATGTTCTTTATATCTTATCTAAAAATAAGATATGAAATCACAAAAATGTACAGTCTGTGGCCGGGAGACGGTATCTGTGATCAATACCGACGATGGGTATATTTGTTATAACTGCTACTCTGATAAAAAGAACCCTCCTAAGCAAAAAAGGCACCATGACAATGAGGAAGCCCGGATTCAGTCGGAGTTTTTCAATAAGGTTCCTTTATTCTTCCCGAACCTACCGGATCGGCTCCTTTTTGCAGTCCCGAACGGTGGTAGCCGGCATAAAATAGAAGCGGCTAATATGAAGCGCCAAGGCGTTAAACGAGGTGTAGCAGATGTGATCCTTCAGATACCGAAAAAGGGGTATGCTTCCCTTTGTTTGGAGTTCAAGACATTGACGGGAAAACAATCTCCCGATCAAAAAGAATACCAACGCCAAGTTGAAATGGCAGGTAGTAAGTATGTGATTGTTCGGAGCGTGGAACAGGCTATCCGGGAACTGCAACTGTATTTGTGTTAATTGATTACCCCTGTTATATTTTAGAATAAAAGTTATGACAGAATTGAAGTATGACCCTCGGAATTATCGCATCCACACAGATAAGAACAAACGGCTTATTAAAAAGAGCTTGGAGGACTGCGGAACGGGTCGTTCTATTCTATTGGATAAGAACGATGTTATTATTGCCGGAAATGGTGTTTATGAGCAGGCTTTGGAACTTGGGTTAAAGGTTCGGGTTGTAGAGTCTGACGGGAATGAACTGATAGCGATCAGGAGAACGGATTTGTCTACAGAGGATGAAAAAAGAAAGCTTTTGGCTTTGGCTGATAACCATACATCGGACACTTCTATGTTCGATTTTGCAGCCGTAGTTGAAGATTTCAGTATTGACGAACTTGGTGATTGGGAGTTGGAGCTTCCATTTGATGATATGCCGACGGATGTGGATCGTTTTTTTGAGGGAGCAGATAAAGTAGAGAATAAGAGAAAGACGATGGTTTGCCCTCATTGCGGAAAGGAAATAGAGCTATGATCTTATATCTTGCCGGTTATAAACCTTGTGCCAAACGATGGAACCTTGACACGAAAGATATCTATCTCTTAAGTTCTTTTTGGGAGCATAAATCGGGACATTATGGTGGTTATGTCTGTCAAGAGAAACATATTCTTGATAGCGGTGCGTTTTCAGCCTTTTCCGGAAAGAATAACAGTTTTGATTGGGATGGCTATGTCAAGAAATATGCTGACTTTGTTCTGAAAAATAACATTCAACGCTTCTTTGAGCTGGATATAGATGTTGTTGTAGGGCTGGAGAAGGTCGAGTATTACCGTAAATATTTGGAAGATCGTACAGGGCGGCGGCCTATTCCTGTTTGGCATGCAAGCCGGGGGAAGGATTATTTTATTCGGATGTGTGAAGATTATCCCTATGTTGCGATCGGTACGACCTCTGCGATGGAAGAGGGTAGGCGGATAAGAGGTAATCCCATGATATTAAAATGGTTTATCGATCAAGCTCACTCTGTCGGTACCCGTATTCATGGGCTTGGATTTACAGATACGATATTTCTTCCTTTTTTGAAGTTTGATAGCGTTGATAGTACGACTTGGTTGTCCGGTTCCAGATTTGGGCAGATTTATTTCTTCAATGGCAAGCAAATGATATATCGTAATCCTCCCCAAGGGATGAGGGCTAAGAATCATGATTTATCGAATAGACACAATTTTAATGAGTGGATAAAATTTCAAAGGTATGCGGAACGATACTTATAACAAGAAAGTCCTTCTGTATTCAGGAGGTATGGATAGTTGGTTGATAGACAAACTCTGGAAACCGGATATAAGGCTTTATGTCGATATGAATACCCGTTATTCAAAAGAGGAAATGAAGCGTCTTCCGGATGATACCATCATTGAGAGGTTGGATTTATCAAAGTGGGAACGTGAAGATAAGATTATCCCTCTCAGGAATATGTATTTGATCGGTATTGCGACGAACTATGGCGATGAAATCTGTTTGGGAGCGACAGCGGGTGACCGTGTTCTTGATAAATCGCCTGTATTTGCCGAGTTGTATGAGGACTTACTCGGCTATCTCTACCAAAAACAACATTGGACAGAAAAACGAACGATCAAGATAAACTTGGACTATAAAGCATATACCAAGACTGAGTTGTTGAAGCAATATATAGCTCAAGGAGGTAATATTAGTGAAGCGTTTAGTTCATCGTTCAGTTGTTATGCTCCTGTTGATGGGCACGAATGTTGGAACTGTAAACCGTGTTTCCGTAAATTTATTGCTTTTGCGTTGAACGGATATCCGTTTTCCATGGATGTAATCGGCAGGAATATATCTTATATAAAACATGAAATACTTCCTTTGATCGAATCTGGCGAGTATGGCCGGAAACGGGAGGAGGAAGAGATAAGACAGGTATTAACTCTTTATCGATAAAAATCGTATGTATACAGTAAGGAAGCGTCTAGAGATATCGGCGTCTCATCGTCTGAGTCTCTCTTATGCGAGTAAGTGTGAGAACTTGCATGGGCATAACTGGATCGTAATCGTTTGGTGCAGGTCTAAACAGTTGAATCCAGATGGTATGGTTGTCGACTTTGCCCATGTCAAGCGAATGATCCAGGAGAAACTAGATCATAAGAACTTGAATGAGGTATTATCGTTTAATCCGACAGCGGAAAATATAGCGAAGTGGATCTGTGACCAGATACCTCAATGTTTTAAGGTGATGGTTCAGGAATCAGAGAATAATATAGCGTGGTATGAAGAAGATAAATGAGATTTTTTACAGCATTCAAGGTGAAGGCTACTTTACTGGTACGCCAGCTGTTTTTGTTCGCTTCTCTGGATGTAACTTGAGGTGTCCGTTCTGTGATACGGAACACAAAGAAGGCAAGATGTTAAGTGATGATGAGATTATTGCGGAAATAAGGCGTTATCCGGCTTTGCATGTCGTATTGACAGGCGGAGAGCCTTGTATGCAGGTTACATATGATTTGGTTGATAAGATCAAGGCCACTGGCCGATTTGTTCAGATTGAGACAAATGGAACTTTGGTTCCACCTGTAAATATAGACTGGATTACGTGTTCCCCAAAAGAGGGCGGTAAAACAGTCGTGATCAACCCGAATGAACTGAAGGTAGTCTATACCGGACAGGATATGTCGCAATATGATAAATATTCAGCGGGAGTATATTATTTGCAGCCTTGTTCCGGCCGGAATACGAAGGAAGTTATTAACTATATTAAAGAGCATCCGAAATGGAAGTTAAGCTTACAAACACACAAGATATTGAATGTGCGATAAGAACGATCCTTTCTTTTATAGGCGAGGATCCTTGTCGGGAGGGCTTGAGGGGAACGCCGGATCGTATCATAAGAATGTGGAGAGAGATTTTTCGTGGATATGATCTGTCACAAGTGCCTAAAATAACGGTCTTCCCAAATGGCGTGGATGGCCTTTCTTGTGATAGTGTTATCGCGGATTCAGGTGGATTTTATTCAATGTGTGAACATCATATGATGCCTTTCTTTGGGAAGTATTGGTTTGCTTATATACCCAATCCGAAAGGTAAGATACTAGGCATATCGAAAGTTGGTCGTGTCGTTGATTATTGTGCGGCACGGTTACAGGTACAAGAGCGATTAGCGAAAGATATCATCGTGATGCTCCAAGAAGCGTTAGGTTCGGAATATCCACCTTTGGCGATGGGTATCGTATTGGAAGGGGAACACTTGTGTAAGTCGATGCGTGGTGTAAAGAAAGAAGGTAAAATGCGTTCTTCTTTCTATTTTGATAATGGAAGTTTACCTGAATTGAGGGCAGAATTGTCCCGATTCGTTAGTTTTGGTTAATTATGACAGAGAAGAATGAAGTAAAAAAGAAAAGTAGGGGGCGTAAATCTGAATATAGAGAAGAGTATGCGGAACAGGCTCTAAAACTTTGTCTGTTAGGTGCAACGGATAAAGAGATCGCTGAGTTCTTCTCTGTCTCAGAACAAACGTTGAACAGCTGGAAAAAGAAGTTTCCTCAATTTCTTGAGTCCTTAAAAAAGGGAAAGGCTGTGGCGGATGCGAATGTCGCTTCGAGACTTTACAGCCGTGCGATTGGCTACGATGCCAAGGCTACGAAGTTCGCTACCAATGAGGGCCGGATTACGGATAAAGTAGAGTATATCGAGCATTATCCTCCGGATACGACAGCCGCTATTTTTTGGTTGAAGAACCGGCAGCCGGCTAAGTGGCGTGATAAGAAAGAGGTCGAGAACCTTGTTAAGCTGGGTGATGAATTGGAATCGATGTCGGATGAAGAATTAGAAGCAATTATCCGTGGCGAAAAGGAGTAAAAGAGACATATTAATCAGGCAGGCAAAGGCAGCTACCATATTGCGTAAGCGAGAGGCTCGGAATGATTTCTGGGCCTACTGTTTATATCATGATCCCAAGTTCTTCGCTAAGCGTCTGTTCTTGAAGAAAGTGGCTGATGCTTTCACTCGTGTATATGAATCGTATGTGTCGGGTGTGATTCGCCGGTTGGCTGTTTCTATGCCACCACGTGCCGGTAAGTCTTATATCTCGTCTTTGTTCATATCGTGGATGCTCGGCCATTTCCCGGAAGAGTCGGTCATGCGTAACTGCTGTTCCGATACGCTGTATAACAAGCTGTCGTATGACACGCGCGATATTGTCCGCTCTTCCCGGTTCAAAGAGATATTCCCGGATGTGCAATTGCGAGGGGATAAGCAGAATGTGCACGGCTGGAGCTTGGAAGCTGCCCGGCAGGTGAGTTACTTCGGCGCCGGTGTAGGTGGTACGGTAATCGGTTTCGGTGCGTCTATGCTCGCCATGACGGATGACTTGTATAAGAGCTTGGAAGATGCGCTCTCTGATACCAACAATGAGAAAGTATGGTCATGGAAGCAGGGAACGCACGATTCCCGTATCGAGGGGAACTGTTGTTCTATTGATATTGGTACTCGCTGGTCGGCTACTGATGTGCTCGGCCGTATGGAAGAGATGGGGAAGTATGACGAGATCATTCGTATCGCCGCCTTGGATGAGAACGACCGTTCTTTTTGTGAGGAGGTACATACTACAGAGTATTACCATGAACTACGAGAGGAAACGGACGATTCCATCTGGTGTGCCGAATATATGCAGGAACCGATCGAGGCAATCGGGTTGTTGTTCCCTAAATCGGAGCTTAACCGATTTAAATTGGCTGATATTGAGGGCAAGCAACCGGATGGTGTTATCGGAGCTACCGATGTGGCTGACGAGGGAGACGATGATTTCTGTGCTCCGATTGCCAAGGTATTCGGTACGAAGTATTTCATTACCGATGTTTTGTTTACGAAGGATAATGTAGAGATTACCGAACCGAAGCTGGTTTCCTTGATCCTTGATACCCGTTGCGACAATATGCGTATCGAGAGTAACAACGGTGGTCGCATATTCGCTCTCAATGTTCGTAAGGCCGTGAAGTCAAAGAACGAGAAATGTATCATTCAGGCGAAACCGACAACAGCCAATAAGGATACACGTATCTTGTTGAAGTCTGGTTGGATTAAGAAGCATTGTTATTTCTTGGAAGAAAGCGAGTATAAGAAAGGTTCGGATTACGACCGGTTTATGAAAGCTTTGACCAGCTATAAGAAAGAGGGGGGTAACAAGCATGATGATGCGCCGGATGGTATGACAATACTTGCCGAGAATGTAGAGTTTATTGGGTTGTGCAAGGCTAACTCTGTACGTCGGGTAGCAAGAGGACGATAATTGGCAAAATGAAAGTGTTTTTCTGATATTTGTGATATGCGTTAGATAAAATCCCGATATTTTTCTGCCACATACTTGCGTTTTGATATGTGTTCTCGTTTTTTACATTTCAAAGTGAACTTGTTTAGACTGGTCGCATTGATAGCGAAAAACTATTTGCTTTTATATTTTAGCATAAAACAATTATGCCAAATATAAGTGAAATTCTTGCGAATGAGGATTTTGGGCAGGTAATCAGTACGTTATGTGTCGATACGATTGAATACCGGGAACCAAGAGAATATTACAGAGAATACCACGGTGAACGCCGGCGACGTAAAACCTCTGTCGGCTGGCGTGAACCGAAACGACTGAAGGTTTATTCGGAGACATTGAAAGATAAGAACGGGGAGCCGTTACGGCTGGAAGACAAGATTGTCGATGTGGCCCGTATCGTTACCAACTTTCCAAAGAAGGAGGTACGGACCTCTGTCGCTTTCCTGTTTGGCGGGCAAATGACGATTACAGGAACGGATCAGAACGATGGTTTTCTGGAGTTCAAGCGTGTATGGGAACGTCGGCTGAAGATGCAATCCGTACTGAAATCATTCGCACGCAAGGTACTTTCTGAAAGTAAGGCTGCTCTTGTGTTCTATCCGTATACTTCCAAAGGATTAGACGGCAAATTGATTACGGAGTTGAAGGTTAAGACGCTTTCTGTTCCTCGTAATGCAAATACCTTTTCTGAGTTTTATCCTCATTTTGATGATAACGACGATTTGGATGCTTTTATTCATCGTTACCAGATAAATTCTAACGGTATGCTCCGGAATAGTTGTACTATCTGGACAGCCGATAAGATTATAACAGCTACCGATGAGATGGGCGGCTGGGTTATAAAAGAGGTTCCGAACCTATTTGGTAAGATTCCGGTCGTGTATGCTGATGTATTCCAGCCTGAATGGGACGAAGTGGCCGGCATTATGGATGCACGGGAAATGCGTTTGTCCCGTATGGCCGACACCAACGATTATTTTGCCGAGCCGATTTTGAAGTCGTACGGAGATTCTGATTTGCCATCCAAAGAGACAACCGGTAAAGATATCAACTTTCCTATTAAGGTCGACGAGGTGACCGGTAAAGAATACCATGGTGATGCGGATTATCTGACATGGACCGGCTCCCAGCCGTCTGTTGATAAGGAACTGGAAGAAACGAAAAACGAACAGTATTCAGGCACATCTACTCCTGACCTTTCTTTTGATAATTTGAAAGGTATCGGCGATTTGTCCGGTGTTGCCCGCAAATTTATGTTGATGGATGCCACTATTAAGGCTAGCGACAATATGGAGGTATTCGGGCCGGTAGTTCAGCGTTGTATTTCGGTCGTGCTCGCCGGGATTTGTAATATAACCAATATCAAGTATCGTCCCCAGTTGGTAAACAACTTGATTGATGTGGAATTTGGTTCTATACTTCCGGATGATTTGGCTGAAACCCTGCAAACCCTATCCCTTGCCAATGGCGGTAAGCCTATAAATGCTCAGCGTACAGTTACAGCTCATTCTCCTCTGACAGAAGACTTGGACGAAGAAATGAAGCTGATGGAGGAGGAAGAAGATACGGCTGCGCAACGCAATAATATGGTTGGTCTGACAATGGGATATGGGGAATGAAAGAACTATCATTTCATGAACAACAGTTCCTACAGCGTCTGTTCCGGCAACAAGGCAGCATAAAGTATTCGTTTGACGAGTTTGTCCGTAGGGTTGGGCCTCTTTTGGTTAAATGGTCGGATCATGGTGGAGACCGGGTGTGGATAGGTAATGCTACCATAGAGAAGCAAATCGAACGGCTGTTGGATGATTTGCATAGTCAGCTAGTCAGCAATATATCCAATACGGCGACCGATGTCTGGAATTTGGGGAATAAGAAAGCTGATGAGCTTGTAAAAGGCTATATCAAAGATATGGCTATATCCGGCACGTTGAGAGATAAGATGTTTTCCCGGAGTGCCGACGCTCTGAATACTTTGCTGAAGCGTAAGGATGAATTTGGTAAAACCATATCTTCCCGTGTCTGGGATATTACGAATGGGGCAAAGGATAACCTGGAGTATTACCTTTCTTCGGGTTTGTCCTCCGGCCGTCCAGCGGCCTTAATTAGTCAGGATATACGGCAATTGCTTAATAATCCAGAACGAAGGTTCCGGCGGGTAAGGGATACGGCTGGGAAGCTGGTTCCATCCCAGCCAATGAAAGACTATCATCCGGGGCAGGGTGTTTATCGTTCGTCTTATAAAAATGCCCTTCGATTAGCAGCAACGGAAACAAATAAAGCGTTTCGTACTGCCGACTATGAGCGTTGGCAAAATATGGATTTTGTAACAGGTATAGAGGTGGAGCGTTCGCCGACGAATCACGGGCCGTGTCCTGTGTGTGATACCAAGGCTGGCCAATATCCAAAGGATTTCAAGTTTACAGGATGGCACCCGTTTTGTATTTGCATATCTACTCCGATTATGATGGATCATGAGGAGTTCGCTGAATGGTTACTAGGTGATGGAAAGCCAAAAGATTCGATTAAAGTAGCGTCCGATAAAGCGAGATTTAAGGAAATTAAGGAAAAGGCTTCTTCATTAAAACAAGCTGTTATCCGGAATCCAGATTTTCAGAAAGACATTCAGATTACCGGTCGTAGTATAAAAGAGTGGTTGAACCAGCCTCATAAATATTACGAGAAAAAAAATGAAATGCTTTTGGATATAGCTTCTGTGATAAAGAATGCTGAATATCTTGGAGAAGGTTCTGATAAACATGACCCGACAATAAAAGCGCATCTGTTCGAAACAGAAATTAATAACGAGAAAAGTTGGATTATCGTTCGTGAATCATTCGACGGGAAGGTAAGGTTACATAGTATATCTGATAGCGATAATATATTGAAACTTATAAAAAAGAAGAAGTGATTTTCAAATAGCCCCCTTAGAACTGCAATCCAAGGACTTGTTTGTAAACCACTTCTTTTTGCAAAAATATAAATAATCTTCTAATTGTCTAACGATTTCGGAATTTTAATCGTCAAAGTCGAGAATAAGCTGTTTCCCGTTGGCCTTCCATTGTTCAAATGAGTAATCGACTGTCATGTTCATTTGCTTCGTTGCCTTGGCTAACTTGTTCTTTGCTTCATGAAATTCTTTTTTCAGAATTTGGATACGTGCCCAGTCTTCCGCTTGTCGCTTCTGTTTTTGATTAACGAAGCTGGCGTAAGAGGCGAAGTATTCGTATAGGACATGATAACATTGCATCCGATACGTTCGGACGGCCTCTTGTGCTTCCGGCTTTACATTTTTTGGATTGATGGTAAATAACCAACCGAAGATGAATTCCATAGGTAGGCATACCATTTCTCTTATTTTTCCATCAGCCGCAACTGTTGGCGTCAGGCCAATAGTTGGACCAAGATCTTCATCATCTTTCAACTTTTGGAATTGTCTGGCATAATCAATCCCAAATGCCTCACAAATCGGTTTGATTGGAACCAGCTTCTTTGCATCATTACCGGCCATGATAGCCACATTGTTTACTTTCGCGATCTCTCTCGTGTTTAATGCTAAATTTGTCATATTCTCGAAAAAAGCGAGGGCAAAGGGGATTCTGTAGTAAAGTGGCAGTTTACAGAATACACCCAATGCCCTCTAAATTTCCTACTGACGCAACTGCCACGTAACGTCTTTCTGAGATAATATATAAATCAGAAAAACTTTTTCCTGTGACAGTTGATGATACCTTCTATACTTTCGCTTTTTGCGCTTGTAGCTTCGAATTTAATTTCTCTGCCTCCTTTTGCATATTTTCGGAAGCATGTTTGATGTAGTATAGCATTCCCTCGGTTCTACCTATCTCTCGGCCGGTATTGAATGCGGCTTGCAGTTCAGGAGTGGAGTATTTGCCCGTTTCGTGGGTGGACGTTGGTTGTTGGGTACTATTATTTCCCGACAAACAATTCTTCGATGGATTACGCATATCTTTTAAGAATGTTTGTTTTGTCTAAAAATAAAAACGGTTTCACCTTTCCCGTTGCGTTACACCATCGAGGCAGTGGGGTCATTAAACCACCACACGGGGGTATGAAACCGTTATATATGCTTAATCTACGAATATAAAAATACCCGTAGTAACTAAATTAGGCAGCATATCCACCTCGATGTATGTAACGCATCACAAAGATGAGCACTAATTCTGAATCCCACAAGAAAAAATAGAAATACCTTTGCGTTTTCATCTTGTTGTGCTATTTTTGCGTTATGTGGAAAGAGAAATTAGGAAACTATTTGATTGATGTCTCGAAATATATCTTTACAGGTGTAGTGGTAGCGTCTTTATTCAAGGATATGGAAGATAATAAGTGGTTGATTTATGGCCTAGGCTTTACGTCTTCTATTTTAGCCTTAATAGCAGGATTGGTATTAACGAATAAGAAAAAGGAGGATAAGTAATGGGAGCTATAATTGGATTCGCCGTGATAGGCATACCTTGTGCCGCATTTTTGATCTATTGCCTTACGCCTTCTGGCAAACAGTGGCTTAGATCCAATCACATGATTTGACAAGATATATTCTTATAGGAATAATTAGAGATGAAAGCCTGCCGGTTGTCCGGTGGGCTTTTTTTATACCCGGTATTTTCTTCCCCTCCCTTATATTTTAAACAGAAAACTCTTATGACAATTTTAGATTTAATCAAGGCGGCATGTAAGACAAAAGGCGTGCCGGAGAAGTATGCGGAACGTATTCAGAAGACGTTCAAGATTGAGAAGGCCGAAGGAATGGAGGCTTTCGTGGACCTGTTCAAAGAGAATATCCTTCCGGCAATCCAGGAAGCGGAGAATGAAGCGAAGAACACGGCTGAAACGGCTGCTGTTGCCGCTTACGAAGCTAAACATGGATTGAAGGATGGTAAACCGGTAGAAGATCCAGATAAGGACAAGGATAAAAAAACTGAAGAAGAGTTGTTGAAGGGGCTTAGTCCGGAAGTCAGAGCTTATCTGGAAAGTATGAGGAAGAGCGTCGATGATATGGCTAAGAAGGTGGGCGATTCCATTACAAACTCAGCGAACGAGGCCAAGAAAGAAACAGTCCGTAAGCAGTTGAAGGATGTCGGTCTTCCGGATAGCTGGCTGGGACGTGTGGAATTGGCTTCGGAAACCTCTATCGAGGATCAAATCAAGGCGCTTTCCGAAGAGTTTACCGGAATCCAGCAAAAGGCGATCGATGATGCCGTGGCCCGTGGTGATTACGCTCCCGGTTCCGTGAATCTTCCGGAGCGTTCCGAGGCGGATTGGGCGAAGCTGATGGATCAGGATGCCGACAAGAGCGCAAATAATCCCGGTGTGGTGAACCTGGGTATTGAATAATCCAAGAAAAGTGTAACGTTATGTACAGAAAAAGAGAAAGAGAATTCCAGTATCCTCCCGGAATTGAAAAGATTATTGAGGATGTGATTGGTGGCGGGACGATTGACCGCAGAGATTTACAGAACGCTTTGTTCAATGGCAAGGCGTTGGACGAACTGCCTCCGATCGTGATCGTGGTGAAAGATCCGGAAACGGGGCTGTATCATGTATTGAAAACAGCGTTGGTTTCAGAAGCGGCCGCTGCCGATGCGACAGCGTATAAAGTGGCCAAGAACCATCTGTTTGGTGTGGGTGACTTCGTGACGATTGGTGGAGCTTTGACAGGCGCGTCCGATAAGATCACGGCTATTGATAAGAGTAATGCGGAGTTTGATACGATCACGTTGGAAGCGACTATCGGTGCTGCCGCAAAAGGTCAGGTATTGGTTCAGGCTAAAGACAAACAGGCTGCGAAAGCCGCCAAGTTGCCTTATGATGGCGAATTGGTCATCACGATGAATAAAGTCGACTTGACTGTAGCCAACCAGCAGTCCGGGTTATTGGTAAGAGGTACGGTAAACGAATCCTGTATGCCGTTCCCGGTAGATAAGGACCTGAAGGCATTAATGTCGTTTATCCGTTTTGTGTAATCCATTAAAATCAGATATATGGAAAGAAGTTTAATTAAGCAGGTGAATAAAAAGAACATGGCGGCCCGTCTGAATACCCGCCATGTGAAACCGGTCGTTTTCCCGAACTTCTTCGGGGTGAAAAGAAAGACCTCGTTGAAGTGGGAGACTCTGACCGGTGAGAAAGGCGCTCCGGTAATGGCAGACGTGATCTCTTTCGACGCTTCCGCACCGCAGAAGACCCGTGAGGTGATCAGCAAGCTGTCCGGCGATATCCCGAAGACAGCCGTCAAGCGTGGCATGAACGAGAGCGATTACAACGAGTATAAGCAATTGGAACGTGACGCGCAAGGTGACGCGGACCAGTTGGCATTGTTGAATCTGGCTTTCAAGGATCAGGATTTCGTGTATAACTCCGTTCGTGCCCGTTTCGAATGGTGGTGTATGCAGCTCATGAGCCGTGCGGGTTTCCATTTGTCGGCAAAGAACAATGGCGGTGTCGTTACGGCTGAGTTTGTCGGTTGCGGTATGCCGAAGAAGAACCAGCGTAAATCTACTACGGACTGGAGTAACGCT
>OGCQ01003016.1_pt1 | contig 15945 bp, 17 predicted proteins | sample 1570161 | NCBI WGS metagenome assembly OGCQ01 (sample SAMEA4384402, study PRJEB24528) | human gut metagenome
ACGTATTTATGGGATTTTAGGCTAATTTCAACCCACACTTATACCTGAAGAGCCACATATTTGGAGTATTGTGCCATGCAGTACCCACGCTTGCTGATCTTTCCGTCTTCCGTCATCAAACCATAATTCCGGCGGATATACCACCAGGTATAGGCACTCATATTGCCCACAACCATAGCATTATGGATATTTTCCGAAACCTGCAGTGCCTCCGGATAGCGATTCGCCGAATCCTTGTCACTGTTTGGAACATAAACTTCTGTCATCCAGATTTCTTTTCCGCTGTTTTCCAGTTCCGGAAAGTCCATCCATGAACGCTGTGTGCCGTAAAAGTGCGTACCGAACAAGTCACAGTTTGCCATTGCCTTGCTGTTATTCAAGATTTTCCGGTAAAATTTCTTGCCGCCGTCCGGCACCCATGAGGCATTTTCCGGTACATACTGAAAAGATTCCGGTGACATCAGGCGGGTGCTTGTGATCTGATCGCCATAGTTGGCAATGAAGTCTGTTGTTTCATCAGTAGACCAATATGTCCACTCGGACGCATAATCCGGTTCATTCTGTACAGAGACAGCGTACAAGTCAACATTATTATTTTTCATGTAAGTGCCAAAATCATTCAGATGCTTTGCATAGGCAGCATAATTGGATTTGGGCAGATGCAGCTTACCGTTGCTTCCGCCGGATTCCGTTAGATTTGCCGGCGGTTCCCACGGTGATGCAAAAACAGTGACACCCATTTGCGTCGCAAACTGTGCAGTCGGGAGTGCTCTGTTCCACTGGCTGCTGTCCGGATTTACAAACACCCGAAGTACCGTCAGCCCCAGTTCATTCTCTCCGTTTCCAAATGCCGTCTGCCGCTGTGCCTGCGTCAGATCTCCTGCCCATTCCGGATGGTTGATTCCGCCGAATCCACGAATCGTCTGATACTCTGTGTCTGTATCAATGACACAAACGTCAGCGGCAGAAACTGTTTTCGTCGGAAAAATGGATGCTGTTGTTACAGACAGCAGTGCTGCCGTAAAACCAGCTACGACTTTTCTCAAATTCATATACATTCCCTCCTGTGAAATGTGCCGTTTTGCTTGTTGTGTCTATTATAGCAATTTCACATTGCGGTGTATATCATTTTTGTCATGTACTTTTGCATTATTGTCATATGATCTTGTGTAAATGTATATCTGCGGAACTTTATGCAATCTGCCGAAAAATTTGTCGACGCATCTTATGCACAGGCTTTGTGCGGTATTGCCTTTACTTTTGAGCATCTTTTGCGAGAACCTCATCAATGGTATTCTGAAGTGTACTGAGATTTTCGTCATTGTCAATGCCGCCCATAAGTGCTTCGCCCACGATATTGCCGTTTCTGTCAATGACATACGTTGTCGGGAACGCAGTGACACCCAGTGCAAATTTTCCGGCATCGCTGTCAGAATCAAAATAGATGTTCCGATATTTCGCTCCCTTTGTTTCCAGAATTTGTTTCGCCGTCGCAATATTCTGCTCGTCACCGTCAAGTGCACCGACATTTACACCAAGCACTTCACCGCCCTGTTCTTTGATGCGATCATTCAGGGCATTCATTTCACTGAGCTCCTCCACACAGGGTTTGCATTCGTTGAACCAGAAATTCACCACTGTCACAGCATTCTCAGCGAAAACACTGCTGTCCACCTTATTTCCGTCCAGATCTTTTCCCTCAAACTGCGGGAATGCAGTGCCAGACGCATCGCTGGTCTGCTCCTCAGAAGAATCCGTCGGAAGTGCTGCGATCTCCTCTTCAATTTTGCGGATCTGTTCTGCATCTGATTTCAGCGTTTCATATTCTGCATCAGTAAACTGATCTTTTGCACCGTCTACAGCAGCCATCAGCACATCGCCGTAGTTTGAACTCAGCGTGTCCTCTGTGACATTTTTGCTCATAGATGCAAACACCTTTTCCCACAGATCATTGTTTTTCGCCATGATCGCATTTTCCTCATCCAAAAGTTCCTGTGAAGATTTTCCGGATGTTTCTGCTTCGCCGGATACTTCACTGGACACGCTTGAAGAAGTGTCCTTTACCGTACTGCCGCATCCGCTGAGCGGGACAGAAAGTGCCAGACAAGCTGCTAACATCATCATCAGATTCTTTTTCATTTTCATTTTTTAAGCTCCTTTTTTTCTGTTGAAATTTCTTTTGCCTTTGATAGATCTCCAAAACCATATTGATAACATATGGCATGGGTCGGACAGGATTTCATACACATGCCGCAGCGGATACACTCGGCATGGTTGGGCTGTCTGGTGACATCGACATCCATTTTGCATGCCTTTGCACAAGCTCCGCAGGATACGCATTTGTCTTTGTCCACCTTCATCTGAAAAAGCGATACCCGATTCAAAAGTGCATAAAATGCTCCCAGCGGACACAGCCATTTGCAGAACGGGCGGTAGAAAAACACACTGCCAAGTATCACAGCCAGCAGGACAAATGCTTTCCATGAAAAAAGTGTACCAAGTGCCGTGCGGATTCCTTCATTGGTGATCGACAACGGAATCGCACCTTCCAGCACGCCTTGCGGACAAAGGTATTTGCAGAAGAACGGATCCCCCATTCCCAGCTCATTGACGACTACCATCGGGAGAAGAATCACCATCACCAGCAAAATACCATATTTCAGATAACGCAACGGTTTCAGCTTTTGGGTAGAGAGCTTTGGCGACGGGATCTTATGCAAAAGCTCCTGAAACCAGCCGAACGGACACAGAAATCCACAGATAAATCTCCCCAGCAAAACACCAAGCAATATCAATATTCCGGTGACATAGTAAGAAAACTTGAATTTCGATGACCCTACAACTGCCTGAAATGCCCCGATGGGACAAGAGCCTGCTGCTCCCGGACAGGAATAGCAATTCAATCCCGGCACACAGGCGTATTTTCCCTTTCCCCGATTCAGAGAACCATTCAAAAAATTGGGGAGATGCATGTTGGTCAGAAGTGCTGCTGCTGCCTGAATCCAACCGCGAAACCGTGCAAGAATGTGCACATTTTTTTTGTTGATCTGTTTGTTCTTAGCCAATTCCAACACACTCCATACACAGGCGGATCGCTTTTGAAAAAACTGTCTGGGCTTCCTCCCGCCAGATGCCAAAGATGAGCATCGCTATTCCCGCAAGAAGAAGCAGCACTTGCACTGCCGCTTTTTTGAATACCATTTGTTTCCCTCCAATGCTTTGATGACACCAGTATACATCATGCGATATAAAATCTGCGTTAAGAGAAAATTAACACAGATTTTATCTGCGTCTGTTATAATAAAGGTAAAAATTATAAGAGCCTGTTTTGTATCCTGCCCCGAACACTGCTCCATGGCAAGGCTTTTAACGGTAAACCGTGCAGCAAAAGATACAGAACAATCTCTGGGGAGCATGCTATGAGACTTTTCGTGATAGAAGATGAACAATCCCTGCGGGAGGACATCACAAAAAAATTACAGCGTTCAGGATATGAAGTCGATGCCTGCGGCGATGGAGAAACAGCTTCAGAATATCTGTCTGTGGAATATTATGATTTGATATTATTAGACCTGAACCTTCCTAAGATCGATGGAATGACGCTTCTCCGCAGCTTCCGGAAAGAAAATCAGGAAACGCCGGTATTGATCTTATCCGCACGAAGCGAAATTGCTGACAAAGTGGAGGGACTGGATGCAGGGGCAAATGATTACCTTTCGAAGCCATTTCACCTTGCAGAACTGGAAGCCAGAATTCGCAGCCTGACACGCCGTCAGTTCATTCAGCGGGATGTACGCCTGCAATGCGGACAGATCGTATACGACACCAAAAGTCGTACTGCAACAGCAGACGGCGTTGTAATCAATCTGACACGCAAAGAAACCGGCGTACTGGAATATCTGATGCTGCATCAGGGCAGACCCGTCAGTCAGGAGGAACTCATTGAACATGTATGGGACAGCAGCGTGGACAGTTTCAGCAATTCGATTCGTGTCCACATTTCTGCACTCCGGAAAAAACTCCGTGCAGTTCTTGGCTATGACCCCATTCGGAATCGAATCGGAGAGGGTTATGAAATAGAAGGAGAATCAAAATGAAGCGAATGAAACGACTGTCCTTTCAATGGAGAATCACACTGCTGACTGCCATTTTGATTGCCGGAACTTGTATATGTTCCAATCTTCTGCTCTATCGTTCCGGTACGGTCGGCATAGATTCGCTGAATGGCTTTGTCATGGAATATGATCCAGAAAGTTCCGATGTTCTGAAAATTGAATTTGATGATCAGCAGATGTCCGCATTTCTCCATCAGTTTTCGCAGGAAATTTACGATGTGAAAGCAGAATTCGGAAGAAAATGCTGGTATATCACAGCCGCAGTCACACTGCTTAGTGCAGCGATCGCATATTTTGTAAGCGGCAGAGCACTCAAACCGCTGAAACAATTTTCAAAGCAGACAGAAAACATCAATCAGGACAATCTTACCAGCACCCGTTTTGATGAAAACACCGCAGCAGAATTTCAGCAGTTGAGCTGCTCGGTCAATCATATGCTTGACCGGCTGGCACTTTCCTTCGACTTGCAGCGTCAGTTTGCAGGAAATGCTGCACATGAATTGCGTACACCGTTGGCAATGATGCAGACAAAATTGGAACTGTTCGCCGAAGAACATTCTGACAGCTGTGCAGAAACCGCAGAACTGGTCCAATTTCAAATCGATCAGGTAAACCGCCTGACTGCCCTTGTCCGCACGCTTCTGGAAATGAGCAATTTGCAGTCTGTTTCACGTTCCGATGAAATCGAATTGGCACCGCTGGTTGACGAGATTCTGACGGATCTCACCACACTTGCGGAACAGAAAAATATTACACTGCATCAAAACTGTGAGGACGTTCATATGATCGGCAGTGATACGCTGATTTACAGACTGCTATTTAATCTCATTGAGAATGCGATCAAATACAATCATACAGGCGGCAGCGTAACGGTTTCTATCCGGAAGGAACAGCATCAGGCATTGCTGCATATTACAGACACAGGCTGTGGGATTCCGGAAGCATACAGAGAGAGTATTTTTCAGCCGTTTTTTCGTGTGGATAAATCAAGAAGCAGGCAAATGGGCGGTGTCGGTTTAGGGCTTGCCCTTGTGAAAGAAATTGCAGTATTGCATGGCGGGAATGTCTGTGTGGAATCAAGTTCAGAAAAAGGAACGACTTTCGCTGTAAGATTGCCATTGATCGGAAAAGTGGAATAAGACTGTTTGACAAATATACGGATTTTTCAGGCGAGCCATAAGGAAGCAAAATCAATACGACAGTAAAATGGAGGAACGAATTATGGGTGCATGGGGTACGGGACTGTATTCCGATGATTTTGCACTGGATGTGAAAATTGATTTATTAAGTGCGATAAAAGGGAACATAAAAATGGACAAAATTGACAGAGCTATGCTATTAAAAATGATGGATGATGATCAAGATCAGGAAACGCAAAATCAAGCGGTTGATCTTGCAAAAAAGGATGAAAATATTGAATTTTGGATTCAGCCAGATGGGTATAAATATTCCTGGGATAACTGTGCTAGAGTGATAATTGAAAAAAAAGATAAAGAATTGGCACCATATATGTCATTATTACTCAAGTGGCTTCAAGATTTAAATTGGCCAGGTGCATTACTTGTCTTAGAACGTTTAAAGCACGTTGAACCTAAATTCATAATAAGAGATTTAGAAAAAGCAATTAATGAAGCTACACAAAATAATGATCTTGCATGGATTGAATTTTTGTCAGAATTAACAGAATCAAAAACTATATTAGAAGGCCTTGATGAAAACGTAAAGAAGACACTTCTTGATCTTAAGTAATACTAAGCAATATTTTTTGATTGTTTTAAATTTTGATATTGTGATAAACAATTTTAAATAAGTGTTGAAAAGGAGCGAAAATCCATGAAAGAAGTTGAAAAACAACGAATCAAAAAAGTCATAACCCAAGACTTCGGAATCTCCATATAAAGCGAGGTTAACAAATCAATTTAAAAGTTTTGCACAAAAAATAAGTTTAAACCGCGACAGTGAAAGGAAGGAACGAATTATGGGTGCATGGGGTACGGCACTGTATTCCGATGATTTTGCACTGGATGTGAAAAATGAATTTTTAGATGCAATCAATTCTGGAAAGCCATATCGAGAAGCATTTGAGGAGTTAAAGAAAACATATGTGGATAATGCATATAATGACGATCCGGACATACCAGTATTTTGGTTTGTATGTGCGGACATTTTATGGAAAAAAGGTCGCTTAGACGAAGATATTAAACAGACGGCACTGGAATACCTTGAAAGTGAAACCGATATTGCACGCTGGGCAGAAGAATCACCATCTTTGGGCAGAAAGCGAAAGGTAGTTCTGGAAAAGCTAAAATTGAAATTGCTTTCTCCGCAGCCAGAGGCAAAACCGATTCGGATAAAGAAATTCTATGAGTGCCCCTGGAATATTGGTGATGTGTTTGCTTATCCATTGATTAGCAATCTTGCAAAAGAAAACGGGTTACATGGAAAATTTATTATATTTCAAGTTGCTGCAAAGAGAAAAATGAAAAAGAATGTCGATGAGTATCCTGTGGTTCGCTGTTGGATTGCAGAGGAGTTAACGTTTCCTCCCAGAACAACATGTGTGAAATGGAGTAGTATTCCAAGGAATGATGGAAATTATAATTACGGTTATTTTATGATTGCATCTTCTATACGCTCCGTTCCTAAAAGCATTCGTTTTATTGGAAATTTTGCTGAATATATTCCCGTTGATGATGGTGGAAATATTGAAGAAGCTTCAGATGGTGTCATATGGAAGTGCTTTGAAGAAAAGATTGTAAAAGATTATCTGAGAGATATAGAATGACAGTGACTGGTACAGCACTGAGGTTTATGTTCGTGGTACAAATCTGCTGGCGAAATTCAGCAAGCAGAGCGGCAATGTCAAGACGGATTATCAGTACTATACGCAGAATGCACATGGAGATGTTGTCAATCTGACGGATACAGACGGCGAGATTGTGAAGTTGTATATTTATGATGCATTCGGTGTAGAAAAGAATATCAACGATGAAAATATGAATGGTAGCTTTGTGTATAGAGCTGGAGCCTATGAGTATTATGATGTTACATATTGGCAACCAGAAGAAGGAGTTATTCTTTATAATTATTCACGGAAAAAGCTAAATGCAGAAGAAATGGCATACGAAACATTGTTGATTTTGCTATTAGCAAGTGCCGCTTATTCCGGAAGTGGCGTTGGACAGCCAGCACCGGCTATGCAACCAGCTATCTAGTAACTATATTGCTATATGTTGAAAGGAGTTTAAATTTGCATACATTTTCCACATTGTACAAAAAGATGTTTCGGCAATTACTGTTTCCCTATGGATATAAACTTCATAAAAGTTTGTTTTATAAGGAAATTAATCAGGAACAGTGTTTTTTATCACTGCAAAAAAAGAACGATACGCACCTTATTATACTGTATATTTGGATATGCTTCCCTATTGTATGGATATAGAAAAAGAAATAGAAGATGTTTGTGATATTTCAGATGAACTTGGTTTTGATTTACCGGGTTTGATGAAAAAACTTGAACCATCTCTGTTTCATCCAGAACCGGAAATCATAAAGGAATACTATGCATCCAGGCTATACGCAGATTTTTATGACGAAGACAGAACAATAAACAGCCTTCGAAATGCTTGTAGTGACATGGAAAAATACATCCTGCCTTATTTCCATCAGTTCGCAGATCTGGAATATTTCTATGCGGAAGAAAGTGAAACATGGAATTTTTCAGATCCTGTACATTATGGACTATCTTTGAAACTGCACCACTATGAAGATGCCTTGCGCTGTATTGAATATCGCATATCTGATTGTCGCCGTATCATGGCGGATCATGTCCAGACACAGAACAGACTGCATACTGGTACACTCATGAATCGGGATAAGGTTATTTTAAAGAAAAATCCGGATTATGCGGAAGAACTGACAAAATGGATCGCAGATTGTGCAGAGAAAATTGTCACATATGAAAAGATACAGAATCATATATTGCATAGGTCTACAACAGAGTTAGATAAAATGGTTACAGAAATAGAAGAAAGAAGTCGTATACACTTAAAAAGACTGCTTAATGCTAATTTCTAATTTCTTAAATCCACCACTCACAAGTAGGAACATGACCAACTCCAAAATTCCGATCAATTCATTTTTGAACAAAGATAGATGATGATTATGGAATCCGATATGAGGGATTTGAAATTTATAGCAGTTTGGCATTAACAACATTTCTATTTTTGGAAGATAAGTGTATTAGATGTTATTTCGGCTATAATTTAAAAGGATTTTCGAGTGATATATTCAAGGCAATACATCAATGAAAGACGATGCAGACAAAAAAGCAGTCAATGACAGAAAGTCAAAGACTGCATAAAATTCACTGTTTGATGTTCCTGACCGGAATCAAGCCGGCGGTCTGTTGCTCAGGATACAATTGTTCTATCCAGATGAGCTTGCAGAAACATCAAAGGCAATACCGCACAAAAAATAAAAAGGTACAAATACAAGATTTGTACCTTTTTTGGTGCCGCTGACCGGACTTGAACCGGTACGGTATCGCTACCGAGGGATTTTCTCACTACTCTATGTTACCATAGCCACACAAAATTGTATGTTGTAGTCCGGACTTGGTCTTTACCATATCCTTTCGGACTTAGGTAGTCGGTGTAAGGTCTCTACACTCACTCTTGCGAGTTAGCACGGCGTTCTGTTTGTGCCTTCGCCGTTTTAGCCGACTTCTACACCACAGATTTCTCTGTGGGCACTCTCTGCGAACAGATCGCAGACGCACTGTTCATGCGTACAAACATCAAAGTCCCTTGTGTCTGCCTATTCCACCACAGCGGCAAAAAATTCACTTTCGAAAACTGTCAGAAAATGTAGAAATCATTTTCAAACACAGCATAATTATTATAGCACGTTTTATGAAAAAAGTCAAGTGTTTTTTTACAAACACACATTTTGCACTCTGACAGCAGTGCATTATAACGACATAAGGCAACACCAAAAAGCACATCACTCTTTGCAGCCATTTCCTGCAAAAAGTGATGTGCCTCTTAGCCTTCTTATGGCAATACCGCACAAAGATTGTGCGACAGATGCGTCGTCAAATTTTTCGTCAGATGAAACAAAAAGCGGAGTGAATACTTGCTGTATTCACGAGCATTTTTGTGAAATATGACGGGAAATTTGCAAGCAGATGGCGTACAAAGTCGCCAGACGCTCTTTGTGCGGCATTGCCTTATGCTTTTATGCTTCTGAAATAATTTCCGATTTCATCAGATCCTGTATCTCCTGCCGATTCGGCATCACCTTTAACGCACCCTTTCTCGTCGTAATCAGCGATGCTCCGGCATTTGCAAAACGCAGCAGTTCCAGAAGCTGCTCTTTTGTGAGCTTGTTCACTTCATGCTCCAGCACATAGTTCAACACGCAACCGAAAAATGTATCTCCTGCACCGGTTTTTTCCACAGATTTCACATCATAGACCGGTGCTTTTGCTGTTGCATTTCTCGTGTAAGCACAGCTTCCGTTTCCGCCCAGCGTGATGCAGATCAGCTGTATCTGCGGATATTTTTCCAAGAGTTCCCTTGCTGCCCGGTCATAATCCGAATGCCCGAACATAAACTCCACTTCATTGTCTGAGATTTTCAAAAGATTGCATTTGGAGAACCCGTATTCGATTTCAGTTCTTGCATCTTCAAGATTGTTCCAGAGCGGTTCCCGCAGATTCGGGTCAAAGGAGAGCATTGCTCCGCTTTCTATTGCGGTATCTATGGCAAATCTGGTGGCTTCCCGAACGCCTGCATGGGTCGAGGAAAGTGTACCAAAGTGAAAGATTCTGGAATCCTGAATCAAATCTGTACGCACTTCCTGCCTGGTCAGCATCATGTCTGCACCCGGATCACGAATAAAGCTGAACTCCCGTTCACCACCGGCAAAGGTATGCACAAAGGCAAGCGTCGTGGGAACACCTGCATCTGCCACCAGTCCGTCTGCACAAATTCCAACCTCTTTTATGGTTTCAGAAAGCTGCCTGCCGAACATATCTGCTCCGACTTTTCCAATGAACGCCGTATGCTTTCCCAGCTTGGAAAGCATGGCAAGCACATTACAGGGAGCACCGCCCGGGTTCGCTTCCAGTAAGGGGTTTCCCTGCGGACTGATTCCGTTTTCGGTAAAATCGATCAGCAGTTCTCCTAAAGCTGTTACATCATATTTTTTCACTGCATTTCCCTCATTCTATCGTATAATCATAAATCGTCAAGTTTGCGTGCAATGTAATGGAATCATTTCCAAAGGTTCTTGTAATTGTCAGCAAATCGTTTGCAGAATTTACCTGAATCGTTCCCTCCAGAGAAAATGCCGGATGGGTATTCCGCAGTGTCATTAGTTTTTTCAGTTCCTGTACAACAGGACGTTCCTGCTCTTTTGCCACTTCTTCTTTTGAGTAATAATGGCGATTGATGTCTCTGCCGTTCTTCGTCTGTTCCATCAGAGCAATGTCATTGCTTCCAGCAAGCATTCCTACATAATATACCTGCGGGATTCCCGGTGCAAAAAACTGTATTGCACGAGCAAGCAGATACGCCTTATCATTGTTTCCCAAAGCCGAATAATACGTCGTATTTACCTGATAAATGTCCAGATTATGATAAGCTTCAGAGCTGTAGATCTTCTTGACATTTGCCCCCTGGCTGTACATCTGTTCTTTGACCTTTTCAATTTCCTCGTCCGGCAGCAGGTCTTTTACATCCACAATGCCAATGCCGTCATGCGTGTCCAATGTCGTAAATTGTTTCATGGGACACATTTCCAGCCAATGCTTCAAATATTGTCCGTCATGATTATAGAGGGCATGCAGTGTCAGCACCGGAAGAGCAAAGTCATAAACCCAAAAGCCCTGATCGGAAATTTTCATGGGAATGGTGTAATGTTCGTGGATTTCCGGCAAGATCTCTACATGTTCCTTTTTGACAACATCTTCGATCTCATGCAGCAGTTCCCAGATGTCCGGTTCAATAAAAAAGCAATTGGTATCCGGTTTCTTTACAGCATAGGCAAATGCATCCAGTCGAATGACAGATGCCCCGTGATGACACATAGAGAGCAGTGTATCCCGAATAAATTTCTTTGTCACCTCTGTGCGAATATCCAGATCGATCTGTTCCTCACAGAATGTACACCATACTTTATCACGGCTGCCGTCCGAAAAAGTGACATCCACATATGGTGCTCTCGGTTTCCGCTTATAGATCAGATCTGTCTGCTCCTGTGTGGGTTCTCCGTTTTTCCAGAACTGGCTATACCGGATAAACATGTCCTTATAGGCTGAAGCATCTTTCTTTTCTAAAAAATCTTTGAAATACACAGAGCTTGCTGAAATATGATTGACCATAAAGTCAAACATCAGATAATACTCTTTTCCCAATGCCTCTACATCTGAAAAGTCGCCGAATTTCTCGTCAACCTTGTCGTAGCACATCGGGGCAAACCCTCTGTCCGCAGAAGACGGGAAAAAAGGCAGAATATGCACACCGCCAACAGCATTCTGATAGTGTTGATTCAGCAGTTCATGCAATTCTTTCAAGTTATTTCCCATGCTGTCCGCATAAGTAATCAGCATAATTTCATTTTTTAAGTTCATATCCGCACCTCACTCTATTGTATACAGGGTATGTCTGGAAAGGGGTTTCTGGGCAATATGACGGAAAATCTGCAAGCAGATTGCATGCAAAGCCTTCAGACGGGCTTTATGCAGCGTTTCCTGAAAGTAACTAGTTACTTTGTTGATTACAGCATACCATGAAACCAGTTACTTGTCAAGGTTTTTTTCTGATTTTTGTCGCAATTTCTAAAAAATATGAAAACGTTTTGTGCAGTTCTACGAAACTGGTTACTTTACTAATTCTTTTATTGATTCACAAACGATTATGTGCTATAATGAAGAAAGAAACAGGAGGCATAAAAAATGGCGAAAAAAAATGTAACCTTTGCAGATATTGCAGCATATACCGGTTTTTCCAAAACAACGATTTCCCGATATTTTAACAATCCCGACTCCATCACTGTGGAAAATCAGGAAAAGATCGCAAATGCCTTAGAGGTGCTGGACTATAAGGAAAATAAGCTGGCAAGAGTCATGGCAAACGGCAAAACAGAAATGGTTGGCGTGATCATTCCCAACTTATATATGCACTATTATTCGGATATGCTGGATCATATCATCTCGACCTATGAGGAATACGGCTATAAATTCATCGTATTTGCAGGGAACGAAGACGCCGGTGTGGAACGGCGATATATTCAGGAACTTCTCGCCTATAAGACAGAGGGGCTGATTATTTTAAGTCACACGCTCTCTTCCAAAGAACTGGCAGAATATCACGTTCCTATCGTTACCATTGAGCGGGAAGACGAATATGTGTGCAGTGTCAATACAGACAACTACATGGGCGGCGTGCAGGCTGCAACCGTCCTCGCCAAAAGCGGCTGCGACATTCTGCTCCATGCAAATGCAGATTTTCCAAATACCATCCCAGCTTACAAACGCATTCAGGGATTTCAGGATTTTTGCGAAACAAATGGGTTGGAACATCGCATCATGATTCGGGATTTTGGTGCCAACTTTGAAGAAAACAATGCAGAGATCGCAAAGCTTTTACAAGAGATCGAAGAAACATATGCAGAGAAAAAAGTGGGAATCTTTATGCCCAATGACACCCACGCCAACATTCTGCTCAATCTTATTATACGAAAATACGGCACATTGCCGGAACGGTATAAAATCATTGGTTTCGACAACTCTCCCGTTTCCAGAGAGGCAATTTTTCCCATTACCACAGTTGGCCAACAAATGGACAAAATCGCACAGGAGGCAGTAGAACTGCTTTCACTGCAAATCAGCGAACGAAAAAAACGCAGACCCAAGCCGCTTGCCGCACCGATTCACAAGGTGCTTACACCGATTCTGATCCGCAGAGAAACCACAAAATAAAACCACATCTATGCAAAATCCCCTTATCAGCGAATACTGGTAAGGGAATTTTTTAGAACCCGTCTTCACAAGAAATATATGTGGATTTTCGAGCATAATTTTGTTGCAGACAAGGAAAAAATACGCAGGCGGGCTGTCGCCCGGCAAGTGTTTTTCACGCAGTATGCAGCAAAATTTGCCGAAAAGACACGTGTATACGCTTGTGAAGACGGGTTCTTAGATAGATGCTCATAGAGCAATGCTGTTGCTTATGATTTTGTTTTCTCTTCGTATTTTCTCAAGTATGCGTTATAACAATCATCACAAAGCGTTTTTTTCCATGGCATATCCATTCTGAACATACCTCTCTCACCGCAGTATTCACAGATATGTGCAGACCTTTTTTCATATCCTCGAACGAGTTCTGATATATCATGCCTGAGTTTCTTCTTTGCTTCGTTATCCTCACAATTCTGAGGTTCAAATCTCAAAGAAGCAACACCGAGGAAATCAATAGCCTGTAGTTCGCCAGATACGCCTTTAAATTTGTAATAAAACCTGAGTGTACCGAACTTCTCTTTTATCTGAAGAATTTCCAAGTCAATCTCATTTGCCGGAATACCTTCTTCAGCATATCTATTCGTGATTCTTTGACATAATTCGTAGATAAGTTCGAACCAGCCTGAACTGCATTCGCACCCCCACTTTCGATATATATTTCTTTCTTTTTTGTCCCGATTTTGCTGCATAAACGGGAAATCGCTCTGCAATTGTTTTTCAAAACGTTCTTTCATAGGGCAAGTACTCCTTTAACAAAGGCATGTGTATCTTATGCACAAGAATTTTCTATGCCAACGGTGATTACACAACAAAATAAGAAAATCTAAGGCAACACCGCACAAAGCTTGTGCATAAGGTGCGTTGTCAGATTTTTCGGCAGATTGCCTAGGGCAATACCGTACAAAGTAGGCAGACGCTCTTTGTGCGGTATTGCCTTTACACCGTCAGCGTAAAATCTTGCTGAAAAGACCTGCATTTCATTTTTATGCGAACACATTCTAGTATAACACATCGTTTTAAAAAAAGCAAGAAAAAATTGATAAAGTGAAGAACAACTACACTTTGAGGTTAGGGTGTCAAGTTTTATTATACTACATCAGAGGTAAAAGGCGTTTTCAGAGGATAGCAAACAGCCTGAGATTCCAATTGTAAAATCTCAGGCTGTCTTTCGTTTGTATGCAGTGAGAAAAGTGAGGTAGTTTTGGCATCATGTTTATCGGGAAACACTGAATAAAGCTTGTGCGTAAGATGCATTGTCAGATTTTTCGGCAGATTGTGTGCAAAGCCGTCAGGCGGGCTTTATGCAGTGTTTCCTTTGTTCATGCAGTTTTCCAAAATTCTTCCACAAGACCATTTCTCTGCGGACTGATTCCGCTTTCGGTAAAATCGATCAGCGGTTCGCCCAAAGCTGTTACATCATAGGCAATACCGCATTCACCTTACTCTGTCGTATACAACGTATATGCTTCGCCAGTGACTACCTCCGACAATCCGTATACCACACTGCTGATCACTGCTTCGCCCTGATTGGCATAGACTTCGATCAAATTGGAGTCTACATAGATCTCCAGTTCACAGCCGTCCCTGAGTACCGGTGTTTCCGCAGTCAGTCGATATTTGCCGTCTTTCACAAATACAGCAGAGCGATCTGTGAAAAGCTTGTCCTGTTCCCGCCAGATCCGGTATCCGCCAATGTTGATACACTCGCCGTTTTTCAGCGAGGTCTTTACCAGATAACCAGACTTTCCCGCCTGCTCCGGCGAAGAGATCTCCTTGGTAAAAGCGTTTTGGATATGCGGATGAGGACGGAAATAAATGCGATCGTTCTTCACAGAAACCACTCTTGGAATACACATCATGCCGTTCCACTTACCATCTACTGCCTGCGGCATTCTCATCCATGCAATAACAACACGATTGCCATCTTCATCAGTCGTACTCTGCGGGGCATAGAGATCCAGCCCATAGTCCAGAAACTGAACGTCATCTGCAAGCTGCATCGTTCCGGTCGCTTCATCGAATGTGGAGAACAGACAGATCGCTGCGGAATCATACGCTTTTCCATCATTCAAAAAAGCCATGGGAGAAAACACCGTGATCCCCTTACCGTCCACCTCGAAATAGTCCGGACACTCCCACATCCAGCCGAAGTTGTCCTTTTCCACGTGACTGAGATACTTCCAGTTCTGCAAATCCCTGCTCTGATAAATCAGCAGTCTGCCCTTGTGGGCAACAGAGCTTCCCAGCACCATGTACCACGCATCTGTTCCACGCCATACCTTCGGGTCACGGGTGTGCGTTTTGCTGCCGATCTTATCTTCTGCAATCGTCGGAATGATCGTCTTCTTTTCTTGAAGGTTATCAAAAGTCATACCGTCCGCGGAAGAGATCATCATCTGTGCTGAGAGAAACTGATCGTTCCGACAGTGGTTAATGTTCTCCGGATCCTCCTCCAGATAGTTGACACCGGTATAGTACAAGTACATCGTTCCGTCCTGCTCCACAGCACTGCCGGAGAAACAGCCGCTGCGGTCGTCGGTCTTGGTAGGATACAGGGCGATTCCCTTTTCCTCCCAGTTCACCAGATCCTTGCTGACAGCGTGTCCCCAGTGCATTCTGCCCCACTGCGGTGCGTAGGGAAAGCACTGATAAAACAGATGATACTGTCCCTGATACCAGATAAATCCGTTCGGATCATTGATCCAGCAATTCGGGGCTTTGAAATGAATTTTCTGCATAGTATCCTCCTAATTAGAAAAGGCTTTCTTCGGTTTGTGTATCAAAAAAGTGCATTCTGGACGGAAC
>OGCQ01003033.1_pt1 | contig 15890 bp, 29 predicted proteins | sample 1570161 | NCBI WGS metagenome assembly OGCQ01 (sample SAMEA4384402, study PRJEB24528) | human gut metagenome
TCATCAAGTATTCTTTGATTAGCTTCTAACTCTAATTCTTCTACCCTTATGTTCATTTTTATCCTCACTTTTTAAACTTTATCAGTTTATTTTCCGCATTCTAGCATATATGTAAGGCATTCCATTAAATTCATTGATGTAAACTTGAGCATCTACAAATATATATCCAGGATTATTTTTTTCCATTTCATACTTAATTAGATTTTGATTATTAACTATTTCTCTAACTTTCTTTTTACTGAATTTTGTTAAGTTTCTTGTGATTTCAGGATTTTTTAGATTTTTACTACAACACCATCTTTTCTTACCTTTAGGATCTTTTGATAGATATATAGCTAGTCCAGTTAATCCCATATCATCAGGAGATAGAAAACTTATTTTGGTTCTATTTCCAAATTTCCATTCTCTTTCAACTACTTCTATAGGTAATACTGCTTCAAGTACCATATGATGATGACATCTTATCTTTTTAACATCTGAGTGTTCCGTGATAAACATATACTTAATTCTTTTTATTTTCTTCTTAGGAGCTCCATTCGCTAGTTGAATTTTCATGTATAAATAATTTAAGCGTCTTATATATTTATGCATTTGTTTTCTAGCTTCATTGTGATCCTTTGGTAGATATTTATTTAAGTACTCTAGAGTTAAATAATAATCACCTTTAACAAAATTCATATTTAATTTTCTAGTAAAGTTTTTAATAGCATTTTTATTATTTAGATTTTTCTGTGCTTCTCTTGTATTTTTTAATCTCCATTCATCAGGCATATCTTTTTTTAGATACATAGGAAATACTTCAACTTCTCTCATAGTTCCTGATGTGATTGTTTTTATATCATATATACATCCACTTCTAACATCAACTATGCTATCTAATTCAGTTTCACATATGCCTTCTTCTACTAATCTTGTATGTAATCTTTCATAATCACTTTCTATATATTTTTTTCTTAAAACTTTGCTCATGTTACATCACCGTTTAGTCTCCTTACAAACTACTTTACTAGGCATTTATTTTTATATTTAATCTATTATTTTTGTCTTAAAGTTAATACTTATTACAAGCCCGTTAAAAGCCACTAGGACTTTTGAAAAAACTGACTTTCATTTACTTTTTGTAAGTGTGTGATTGGTTAAAATCACACACCTTTTAGTTTTTAGATTTACTACTGATTTTTTATTTCATATTCATCATATAGCTTTGATAATTCTCTTTCATTTTCCATTCTTACTTTTAGTCCTTTCATAAATCCTATCGTTTCATAAAATTCGTTAGGAAAGTTATGTTTCATATTTTTCATAAGATTTATAAGTTCTTTTTCAGACAATTTCAACGCCACCCTTCGACACTTTGTGTTATTTATTTACAATGTTACAACACAAAGTGGTAAAAGTCAACCTTATTTCGACACATTTTGACTCTTTTTTCTTCTTTGTGTCAATTTGTAGTTGTATTGTGTCATTTATAATGGTAAAATATTTTATGAGGTGATTTAATTGAATAAATTAAAAGCTATAAGAGAAGAACTCGGTCTAACACAACAAGAATTAGCTAGTAAATTAGGAATATCTAGGTCTCAAGTTGGAAATATAGAACAAGGAATAAGATCTATAACACCTAGAATAAAAAGAGACTTAATTAAAGATTTGAAAGTAAATCCTAATTGGATAAAATCAGGCCAAGGAGAAATCATAAATAAAGAAAATAAATATGATGATTTTGAACTTGATGATAAAGAGCTTGAATTTCTTGATTTATATGATTCTTTAGACGAAGATTCTCAAAAACTTATTATCGAAACTATGAAAAAAATAAATTCAAAAAAAGCAGAGTAAATTATTACTCTGCTTTTTCATTTCCAATAATAGATTTCATTATTTGATATATTGCATCTCTTTCTGATTCATCTAAACTTCTTATCAATTTCACAATTTCTTTTTCTTTCATAATTCCTCCTAAATATGAAAAATATCCAAAATTTGCCCCTTATAAGGCTTTCTTTTACTTTTTTCGATGTTTTATACTTAACTTTATTTTTTATTGTTTAAAATCGTTTTAAATAATTCCGTTCGAATTTTCTCGAACATAAATTTGACAGTTCGATTATTTTCATTTATTATAATAATATAAATGTAAGATTTTTACAATATTTTATTTTATTTTTAATTTTTTAGTTCTATTTTTGTTTTTAAAAATAAAATAAACATTTGAAATATATTTTTAGGAGAGTGTTTTTTAATGTTTAAAAATCCAGAGTTAAGTTATAAACAAGAACAAATTCTATATTTTATTAAACAATCAATGGTAGATAATGGCTACCCACCTTCAATTAGAGAGATATGTGATGCAGTTGGATTGAAATCTCCATCAACTGTACATTCGCATTTAAGCAAACTTGAGCATTTAGGATATATAAGAAAAGACCCTACTAAACCTAGAGCTATTGAAGTATTAGATGGTTGTAAAAGATCTACGGATGATAGAGTTATCGCATTGCCGTTAGTTAACGAGATATCTGTTAATCAATCAATGTTATCAGAAGATAATATTAAAGAGCATATACCACTACCTATTAACCTAGTGAAAGGTAACAATAATTTTATTTTTAAAATTAAAGGAGATAGCATGGTCAATGCTGGAATGTTAGACGGAGACTTCATAATAGTTGATAGAAAAAATACAATTTCTGATGGAGAAATAGTACTTGCTCTTTTATATAAAGAATATCCAACTGTTAAAAGATTTTTTAAAGAAGGAGATAAAATTAAACTTCAACCTGAAAATGATTTTATGGAGCCAATTATATTAGATAGTTCTCAAGTAGATATTATTGGTATAGCAACTGGTGTTTTTAGAGTTATGAAATAAAATATATTTTTTGGCTCTAGATTTATTAAATATAAAATATATAAAGAGTTTTAGATATTAAGTTAGATTAATCACTTTATTTGTTTTTATAAGAATTATAATTAACATATTTATTTTTTGTCTTATATATATAAAAAATAAATAATAAATATATAAATAATATAGTCCAATTTTTTTTGGATTGCGCAATCCAATTTTTTTTGGATTGCGAGATTTATTGATATTTACACGTTTATAATCATTTTCAGCTATTTCGCAATCCAATTTTTTTTGGATTGCGAAGAGTTAAAATAATAAAATGTTAATAATTTAAATGTTGATAATGTTGATATCTGTTTATAAACATTGAAAATGCTGGATTTCAAATGTTAATAAATGTGTTAATAAAATAATATATATATATCTATTAAATTTTATATTTTTTATTTTACTTTGAAACGTTACTGTGGTATTATAATTATAAGAGGTGATAAAAATGTATACGAAGCAAGTCGAAGATATAAACAAATTAAAAGAACTAGCATTGAAAACTTTGATAATAAGAGAAAAAGCAAAATTAAGAAAACGTAAATTTGATAAAAATAAAAAAATGGAAAAAATGGAAAGGTTTAGTAAAAATGAAATATAATGAAGAAGTTGCGTATGATTTAGGTTTATCTCTTGAAGATCTTTATGTACTTCAAAAGATAGAAGATAAAATAAAAGATACAAATTTATCTACTTACGGCGATAAAGGTGAGTTTACTTTTAATCAAGTAGATTTATTTAAGATATGCAAATTTGTATTTAAACAAGTTATTGGTGAAGAATCAGAAGAAGATATAAAAAAGATATATAAGTCTAATAATGCTAAATTCAATAAAATGTTAAAAGGTAGCTTAGGTAAGATTATTTCAAAAGGAAGTAATATAAAAAATCAAAGAGGATCTGAATCTTATTTTAAAATAAATCAACAAATTAGAACTATTTTAATAAACGGCTATCCATCTGTGGTTGATACAGAATTGAGTGATATAGAAAAGCTAGTTATGAGAGAACTAAATATGCACTCTATGGGTAAGAATATACGAACTCAATTAAAGAGTATGGATGAAAATACTCTTAAAGAAGCTATACAAATATCTAAAGAGCATGGAATATTAGATTATCCGTATGTAAGGGGGATTTACAATAATTTAGTGCAAATAAAAAATCCTCAAGAGTCCGCCAACTCTCAAGGATCTAGCAAAAATTTAATTTCGCAAAATATTAATACTAATAGTATAACACAAAATAATAATTTTAAAAGTGAAAATTCAAATAATAATATAAAATTTGAACTAAATTCTAAAATACATAATTTTCCTGGTTCATGTAATTTTAGAAAATATACTCCAGAGGAGCTTGAAAAACTTCTTCAAGAAAGTCAAAAAAATAAATTTAAATGATTTTTATAAATAAATTCGTATAAAATTTATACAAAAGAAGGTGGATATACATAATGATGGAAAAATGGGCAAATGAGGCTAACGATAACTTATATTCGTATTATATGAGTCACCCTCTTGAATTTAGAGAAAAACATGTAGCTATACAAATGATATTAGTTGATTATGCAGAAGAAAATAAGTTGCCTTTGCATCCAGATTGGTTTGACTATCCAGAAAATGGGATTAAATATACTAATAATGAACAAAATTTAAATATTAAAAATAAAAGAGAACGTAGTGAAGAAGCATATCATAATGCTGTTTTTGGAGCATGGCATGAATATGATGATAAGCAAAAAGATTATGTTTTAAATTATGCTAGAGAAAATGGATATTTTATACCATCTAATTGGACAAAGTAAAGTTGTATCGATAACTTTTATAAAACTTATTTAAATTAGTATTTTTTGCTCTATTACATAACTCGACATTACTTCTTAGTAGGAAAAAACACTTAAACAAAAAATGAGTAGATGAAACTATATAATGCTCCTCTACTCTATTTTTTAAGTTAATAGTATAAAACATAGTACTATCAATATGTATATGATATAATAATAGAGGAATTGAAATCTATAGAGTGGTGTTTCATTCAAGAACTTACCTACTTCTTTGCAGGAAGGAGGTGAGGAAGTATGGAACAAAAGATAATTGTCGGTATTATAAGTGCTATTGGTGCAATATGTCTTGGTCTAATGACTAATTATATATCTGACAAATTAAAAAGCCACTCTATGCGAGAGAGTGGCTTAGAGATTAAAATTAAGTTAAAATTTTTTGAACTTAATTTTAAACTTAAAAATTCTAAAAAATAATTTTTAGGAACATCACTCTACTGCTAAATAGATTTCAATTCCTTTTATATTTATATTATAACATAATCAAATATGTTTTAAACTAATTTTTGAGATATAGATTAATTTCTATATCTCTTTTTTTACTATTTTGAATAAATTAAAATTATTATTGATATATAAATTATTTCTTAGTAGAAAAAAGCACTTTGATAAAATAAGAATATGAAAAAATGATTAATAATAATGCAACAGTATATTAACTAAAATAAGTATAAAGTTAATATATTATTTATTTTTCAAAGTTAAAATTTTATAAAAAATTATAAAATTTTATAAAAATACGATTTGTATAAATTTTATAATTTTTTACACTAATTTATAATTTTTTGCAAAATTTTATAAAAAATAATGAAATTAAATATTGCAAAATTTTATAAAATTTGGTAAAATTCAATTAAAGTTGAATAAGTTTTATAAAGTTTTGTAAAAGGAGGTGATAAACTTGAGTAGGATTGTTTTAACTTTCAAAAATAACGATAAAGAAAAAGCAATAGAATCTTTTTTAGATAGCAAAGTTTCTCCTACTGCTTATATAAAGGAGCTAGTATGGGAGGCTATGAATAACGGAACTATAACAATACCTGTTATATCAGAAGAGCAAAACCAAGAACAAGAATCCACTAAAAAAAGTAAACCTAAAGTTGGTGGATTTAGATAAATGTACATTTAAAATTTAATATTAGAACATTGGAGGAATGAGTATGAAATTTGTTAGCGCAGGAATAGACTTAGGAAATAGTATGCTAAAGGCTACTAAAGAATTAAATGGTAAAAAGGTTAATGTGAAAGTTCCAAATAGAGTTCAGTATGAAAAATCAATTAACCCTAAAGCAAAAAAAGTTGAATTTAATGGACAAACAATATACATAGGAGTCGGAGAACTTAACAATAATGTTCAAAAACATTCAAGAAAACATCTGTTAGAGCAAACTTTTGTTATGTTACATGAATTATATCCAAATGAATCAGCTTTAAAAGTTGATTTGAGATTAGGTTTACCACCAGTTCAATATTTTAATGATGCTCATAAAAGTAATTTTGCAAATATGTTCCCTATAGGTAAGCAATTTGATTTTACTGTAAATGGAATAAATAAGAAGGTTACTTTTGTATCGTTAGAAATATTTGTAGAAGGATATTCTGCTTTTGTTTCAAATATAGAAAGCATTGGAGATAATAAACAAGATATACTTTCAATTGATGTAGGTGGAGGTACAACTGATATATGTAGCTTCTCATATGATTATGATGATGAAATGTATTATCCAAATGATACTTTAACTGTACCAAAAGGAGTTATAGATTACGGTATAGAGATAGCCAATCATTTTAATGAAGTTGAAAATGCAGATATATCAAGTAAATATATAGATAATTTACTTAAAAATAATATTGAAGTAATTGAATATAAAGGTAATAAATATAATCTTGAAAATTATTTATCTTCAATAGAGCCAATAGTAAATGACACTACTAATAAGATAACTAATAAGTTCGGTGAACTTGATAGATATATTGTAGTTGGAGTTGGTGGTGGTTATAAGACATATAACAGAATGATTAAAGATAGAATAGCAGCAGAGATAGAATTAGATGAATATGCTCAATTTTTCGGCAATTCAGAAGGATATTTAGAGCAATAAAATAAAAGTCAGTAGGTATCACTCTACTCTACTGACTTAAGACAATATAATTACAATAAAAAAGACACATCCAAAGTGGAATATGCCTTTACCCTCGCAAGTAATAGTATATACCACTTGGATGCAAAATTCAAGGAGGAAAATACAATGATATTAAAATACATAAATACAATGGCAAGATTAGAAAAAAGAGAGGGTAAATTAGGAACTATGATAGGGATTTTATTATCAATAGTGATGTTATTAATCGGTATTATGATAGTTATGTTTGGATTACATATAATGAGTAAAGCATCTATAAATTTACTTGAATATATAAATGATATATTTTATTAAGGAGTTTTTATGATGGAGCAATTATATTTTGAGGAAGTATTAGATAATCTTTTTGTATCTAATACTTGTAGAAAATGCAAGAATAATTGTAAAGTATTATGTATATCTGAAGATGCAATTATATATTGTAGGAACTTTGAAATAATTTACTAGATAATAAAAAGGCATATGAGGTTAATCATATGCCTTTTTATTGTAAAAATTAATTGTAAAAAATGTCCCTTTTAATATATCATATATATGTTTTTTTGAAAACCTAAAAATCCGAGTAGAGAAAAACAACTTAACCAAAAGGATTAGATGTTTCTTGTATAGAAATAGTTTCTTATAGAATTGAAAATATAAAAGGTGGTGTTTCATTGCTAAAGAAACTAAAGAAAAATGATTATAATTGGACTGGAAAATACATTAAAGAATATAATCAAATGGTTTCATATTATGAGAAACAGTTAGAGGAAAAGAATAGGATCATCGACTCTTTAAGTATAGAAAATAAGAATTTAAAAAATAGCATAAAGTTTCAAGGGAAACAGAAACAAATTTCAGATAAAGACATAAATAAAATAAGAAAATTAAAAAATGAAGGTAAGAGTTATAGTTACATATCGAGTGAAACGGGATGGAGCAAGGCAACTATAAGTAGAGTTATTAATAATAAAAATTATTAAAAAAATAGTCGATAAAATAAACAAAATTTGTTTACAAAAACAACCAAAAATGGTATTATAATATTAAAGTTGAGGAGGGTAAGACAATGAAAGTAACTGAATTTGGAAAATTCTCAAGAAAATTACGAATTGAGAATGATGAATTACTTAGAGATATGGCTAATAAGCTAGGTGTTACAGCTTCTTATTTATCTGCTGTAGAAATAGGTAAAAGAAATATACCAAAAAAATGGGAAAATATTATTGTTAACGCTTATCAGCTTGATAATAGTAAAGCCTTGGAATTAAGAGAGTCAATAGAGTACTCTATAAAAGTAATAAATATAGAGGTAGAACAATTAAATAATGAAGATAAAAATTTAATATTTATGTTAGCTAGAAAGGTTAATAATCTTGATGAAAAAGATAAAAATGAATTAAGAGAAATTTTATTTAGGTAAAGAGGTGATAGATTTGTCCTATAAAACCAGGCCAAGATCTATAAAAGAAATACGCAATAAAGCAGAGATAGTTAGATCAATTATCCAAATTACAACAAACACATCTGGTGATAGTATAGATATTTTAAGGTTTGTGGAAAATGAAATAAGAGATAAAATAGATGAAAATTTCAATTTTATAGTATGTACTGAAGATGAGATGAAATCTAACTATGGAACAACTTATTTAAATAAAAATACTATATGTATACGTGAAGATGTATACTATAGAGCTTGTGATGGTAATAGTAGAGATTTATTTACTATAGCCCATGAGTTAGGACATTTATTTCTTCATTCGAATCAAAATGTTGAGTTAGCTAGGTCATCATCAGACGTGAAATTATATGAAGATGCAGAATGGCAAGCTAATACATTTGCTGCAGAATTGCTTATGCCTGCTAAATTAATAACTGAATGTGATACTCATTTTACTTTGATGAATCGATTTGGAGTTTCATATGAAGCAGCAGATATAAGATTGAAAAAATTAGGTATTTATAACACTCAGTGTTGTTGATATAAATATAAATAAAATAAAATAAAAAAAGTCTATTTGTCGATAGACTTTGTAAAAAGATTAAACTAAATTTGTCGATTTAGTTTTGTATATTTAAATATCACTAAATAACATTGTATACAAATTATTATCTTTTTGCAATTATTTTATTTGGAAAGGAGATAATAATGTACATTTTTAGAGCTTCTAAAACTGTAAATGGACAAAAAATATATGCTAAAGATTATGGAAAAAAAGCATTCCCTATATGGGTAGGTCCTAAAGGAAAACAAGAGAAGAATAAAATAAAAAAATAAGAAAATATATATTAAAATATAACTAAATATATACTGTTTATTTTTATATATTTTGTAGTATAATATAAATATAAAAGGAACTTCAATCTATTTGCACTAGAGTGATGTTTCCAAAACTTTAATTTTTGGTAATTTTGAACTTGATTTTTATTTCAAGTTCCACGCCACTCTTAGTTTTCCTAGAACTAGAGTGGCTTTTTAATTTGTCGGATATGTAGTTAGTCAATAGACCAAGACATATTGTGCAAATAGCACCTATGACAATATTTATCATTTGTTCCATACTTCTCACCTCCTTCCGTTAAGAAGTAGGCTTTATATTTAGTATGGAAACACCACTCTATAAATTGAAATTCCTATATTTATTATATCATATCCATATAAGTTTTTATATACTTCAATCATTTCTTTGTTTTTATTATATAAATAAAACAAAATTTCATAAATTAATAAATGAACAAAAAACATTAATAAATGTATATTTTGTTCATTTATTAATTTATGAACGAAATAAAATAATTAGAGCTATGCCGAAAACTAAAAAACGAAGGCAAAAGTTATAGTTACATATCAAGTGTAACAGGCTGGAGCAAAGCAATTATAAGCAGAGTTATAAATAATAAAAATTATTAAAAAAATAGTATTATTTAACTGAAATATATTGACTCACCGTAACGGTTATGTTATAATATAAATATAGAAAGGGAGGTGAAGAAAGTGGCAAATAGAAGAAAACAAAAGAAAAAAAAGAAGAACACAGAACTTGCGACGGCTCGAATTCTTCTTTTGATAGAAATACTTAGCATAGTAAATACTATACTAGATAAGTTTTTCTAATACTTAGGGGCGAAAGCCCTTAAGTATATAAGTTTTCTTTCATTATACCACAATGTACTATGAACGATACAAATAAATTATTAAAAATATCAATTGCATTAGCAATAGTAAATATAGTTCTACAAATATTTTTATAGGAGATTAAAAATGAGTAAAAAAAGATTAAAAGTAAATTTTAATAAAGGTGGTAATGGTGGAGTTAGTGCAAAGCTAACTCTTCCAATAACAATGGTTAGAGAATTAGGAATTGATGAAGAAAATAAGTTCATTGATGTAGTTTGTGAAGATGGCAAAATAATAATTGTTAAATCAGAAACTCAAGAATAGTATAAATATATTATAATAATATGAAAAAAATACATTAAAATATATACTGTGTATTTTTCTGCATTTTGTAGTATAATAAAAACATAGAAATAAAAAAGAGAAATTATAATCTAGTGGAATAGAGTGTGATTTCTATAAATACATGTTTTTATTTATTAGAATCACTCTTATTGCCAGTAAGAGTGATTTTTAATTTATCATAAATAAATGCTCCGATGATGCTAATGATTATAGCATCAGAGTTATTTAATAATAACTTTAAAATTTCCATACTTACACCTCCTTTCTTTCGTGAAAGTAGGTGTTTTTTCTTTTGTATAGAAATCATCACTCTTAGATTATAATTTCTCTAAAAATATTATAACATAAAACCATTTACTAAAATAAAATAAATTGTTAACAGTTTTACTAAACACTTTATTTTCATAAATTAATTATTGAATAAAAATAAATATAAATGATATAATATTTTCATAAGTTAATTTATGAAAATAGGTGATGAAATGAAAATTTTTAAAGAAATATTAGATACACATACTAAGATATGTACTTGTAGAAAAGTGTATAAAATAAATGATGATATTGAAATTATAATTGACCAGAAGGACAATAAATTAGTTATGTGGGGAGTTAATCATAAAACAGATAGGTTTTTAAATTTATCTACAAAGAGATTTAAAATGCTTATGGATGGATTTAAGTCAGTAGCTAGTGATTTATATTCAAGCGGAAGTAAGAATCAAAATTACTATTACATAACTATAGGTAAATCTATTAATAATTCTAAGGCTACAGAAAATAATGATAAAGTAGATATTGATTTATTGAAAGAAGAAATAAAAAGTTTGAAAGAAAAGTTATTGTTGCTAGATAGTGAAAATAATAAGTTAAAGGAAGATCTGGAAAGATATAAAAGAGAGTATTTATATTATTCTAATGAATATACAAATTTGAAAAAAGAAAATGAAAAAGGAAAATTAAATATTCATAATGCTAGAGGAGCAGGTAGAAAGGCTAAATTTACTGATTGTCAAGTTGATGAGATAAAAAGACTTAGGGAAAGTGGAAATACTATAAACGAAATAGCAAAAGTATTTAATTGTTCAGTTGGTTTAATTCATAAATTAATAAATGAAAAATAAATCTAAAAACATACAATATATTCATTTATTAATTTATAAACAAAATATATATGAAATTTATATGGCATAAAAGTATTAGTTTTATGCCTATATTGAAATTTCAACGTTTTATAGAATTTAAGAACTGACATTACCAGTTTTCAACATTATCAACAAGTTTATCAACAAAAATATATGATTTACTAACAAAAAAATATAAATTATCAACAAAAATACCTACTTTTATCAGGAGGTAATAATCTAATTATAGTTTATTTGATTAATATGTATATGTATTATATAATTGTAAATAAATGGAGGTTATTATGAAAAAAAAACATGTACTTACAATTAGTTTATTAGTAATTATTTTTATTATAGGAAATATAGTATATATTTCAAAATTTAGAGGTTTAAATATTTTAGATAGGGATAGTATAAGTATTATTAAAGAAATAAAATCACCTGATGGTAAGAATAAGGCAATTGTTTATTTAGATAGTGGCAGTGCAACAGTACCTAATAACATTAGAGTTGCGATTGTTAAAAATAATAAAAAAAATGCATATGAGTCTAATATCGTATACTTACAGAATAGATCAGATTTTATAAATGTAAAATGGAAAAGTTATAATACTTTATTAATTGAATATAAAGAAGATGGTGATTCTGACATTATAATAAATAAAACTTTATATAAAAATATTAATATTGAATATAAAAAGCAAGGTTAATTAATAACCTTGCTTTTTATCTAAGAATGAACTCTTCTATAGAAATTCATTCCTATTTTAATACTTTCTTGATCTTTAGGGTCATCTCCATAAGGATAAGATCCATTCCATTTACCCCACTCAGGCTTATTTGTACCGGCTTGTGCTTGAGCATATCCAGCAGCCCTTTGTAGTAATTCATCTGTATATTTAAAACATTTACCAACATATCCATAAAGTATGTTGCCTGGAGAATCTCCTCTTACAACTTTATTATCAAATATATAATTTGTTTTACTACTCCATCCTTGATTTTTTAAATCTAATTCTCCATTATTTCTAACTAAATTATAAAATACATATAATTGAGCCGGAGTAGAAAGTTTACTATATTGTTCTTTATATTTATGTTCATATTTTACAAAAAGAGATAATAATTTATCTGTAATATTTTTTAAATTTGATCCTTCTATAAGTTTTTTCCAAGTAGCAGGTCCTACCATTCCATCTACAGTTAATCCAGATGCTTGTTGGAATTTTTTTACTTCTCTTTGTGTAGCAGGACCAAAATATCCATCTGCAGAGTCTAAACTATACCAAAGAGATATAAGTTTCTTTTGAACAGATTTAACGTCTTCACCATACATTTGTGGACTTGTTAATTTTAGTACTCTTGTATATCCAGCTCCTGAACTAGAAGGTTTAGGTTTAGCAGTTGAGCTAAATAATTTATTCCAAGTAGCAGGACCAACTGATCCATCTACTGCTAAACCATTAACTCCTTGGAAATCTTTAACTGCAGCGACTCCTGTTGGACCATAGTATCCATCTACTGTTCCTGCACTATACTTTAATTCGTTTAATCTTCTTTGAACAGCTTTGACATCCTCACCATACATTTGTGGACTTGTTAATTTTAGTACTCTTGTATAAGATACACGAGCCTCGATATCAGTCTTTTCTAATATTAATTCTTTTTCTTTCATAAATTAATTTCTCCTTTGAAAATTTTATTTATAAGCCAATATTATTTACGACTCACATTAAATACAAATGATTTTTTATGCAAAATGTAAACCTTTGAGTAAAATAATTTTTAAATTATTTAAGATATATTTTTTTTATTTTATTTAAAGCTCTTACATGGGTTTTATGAATAGCCTGTCTTGATACGCCAAGCTTTCGTCCTACTTCTGATTCAGATTTATTATTTAAATATATATTCTTGATTACATTTTGTTCTTTAATAGTTAAGCTTTTAATAATATCATTAAGAATGATATTACTTAAATCTTCTGTATATCCAATATTAAATACATCTTCATTTAAATATAAAGTATTATTATTTTTATTTTGATGAATTTTATTTATATGTATATATTGATACTTAATAGACTTAGCTATATATGAAATTATATATCTATCACTTTTTAAATTAACTAATTCTATAGGAATCTTATCTAATAAAATAAATAAAAATAATGTTAGCTCATTTTTCATATCCTCATAACAGCTATTTCTTTGTAACTTATTAAGTAATGGATCAAATTTAAGTAGTATATCTAAGAATTTATTTTTATCTCCCTTTTTAAATTCTTCTACTAACAAATAAATATATCTCATAAAAAACTCCTTTTCGATTTTAAAAATCAAAAAGGAGTTTTTTATTGTATTGTAAACCATCTTTAGACATTTTTTTACATTTTTTTCCGAATAATCTCATATTTCTTCAATATCATAAAATTTAATAGCCTAACTATATAAGCTCTATATAGTCTGCAGATACATAACATGGTTTATTATTATACTTATAATCATACGTAGAGAACCAATTATTTAAGCAGTAGTTGACTTCTAATACAGTACCTTTTGGTATTGTTTTAATTATTTTACTAGATGTACTTCTTTCATTTCTTATATTTAAATTTGCTGTTGTTCTAGCTTTTCTATTATAATCTCCATTTTTATATTTAATTGAAGAATTAGATGTAGGTGCTCCTTTTAATTCTTTTTCGATTAGCTTCTTAAATTCATTCATATTAGTTCTATGAGGACAGTTCTTATTAGCAAAATCTCTGTGAGCCTTAACTCTATTAATTCCCCAACCATATTTTCTAAGAAGTTCAGCGACTACTTTAGCTGCTCTTTTTTCAGCAGCAATAAACTTAGTTCCGCCATCTTTAGAATAACAAATTTCTATAGATATATGATTTCTATTACCTTGACCACTTCCATCTCCACAACTCCAAGAGTTTCTATCAAGTGGTAATCCTTGTATAGCTTCTACATCATCAACTGCTATATGAAAACTTACTTTATTATTATTAGATTTCATATAAGAAATCTCATTTTTAGCACTAGCATTGTTATATGTATTATGTATAGATATTCCAATTGGATTCATACTATATGGACATTTTATATTATACTTGCTACTTTTTACTAAATCTTGTTTTATTAAACTCATATTAATTTACCTCGCTTTTATTATTATATTTTTTATTTCCTTGCTTAAGTTGAACTAATGCATCAACTAATTGCTGTGGAATAGGGAGACCTATAGATGCTGCATTCTCTAAAATACTAGCGCCTTCATTAGCTGTGTACCAAAAACAAACTAAGCTTCTAAATATAAAGCCATGTCCAATTAATCGATCTATTAGTACAGCTAATATCATTATGTAAAATATAGTTACTTTTTTATAAATACCTCTAAATCCATATTCACTGCTTAATTGTTTATAAAAATATGCTCTAGTTATTCCAGTAATATAATCAATAAACATTACGGTAACTAATGTCATTAAAGGTATATCCCATGCTCCAAACAGCCACACAAACACTGTTCCTAATAAAGATATGATATAGTTAATTTTTTCATTATAAATATTCATATAATCCTCCTCTTATCTCATAATTAAAAAATCAAATAATATACAAAAAGTAAACCTAATTTTGTATAAAAAAAGAACTCTTAAAGTTCCAATGTTATATTATTTATATCTGTAAAGTCTTCTGGGTATAGGGCATATGCAAGAGACTGAATATCTGCTCTTAAAACTGCCTGTAGCCCATCCTCTAATCTCTTATTTTTAGCTTCTAAAATGTTTCTTTCCTGCAATAAAAAAAGAACCTCTCCTGGTCCTATAATCTATACTTCTGGAATTGTAGTTGGTATATCATATACTGGCGGATATAATAAATCGAATAACTGATCATACTCTTCTTGAGTTATTCTTGGTCTAGATCCTGTTGCATATTTATTTAATATTCTCTCCATATCTTCTTTACTATCATAATTTTCCATTTCTATTATTTGCTTTAATTGATTAAAGTAAGTTGCACTTCTTCCGAACATACTAAATACCTCCATTAAATTTATTTTGGCTGTTGGATTTATACTTGTTATTAAGTCCTCTAATGCCCATTCTAAATCCATCATACGCATATCATTTTCAACTATAGTTCTATTTTGGACTTTCTGACTTTCTAATAGAGCCGAATTTTCAGCTTGTAAAATGGATATTTTTTCACCTTGTTCTTTTTGTAATACTTCAATAGGAGGCGAATCTGAAAAAATTAAATATTTTTCATTATATAATTCAGCATGTTCTATTAAATACATATCTTTATTTTCTTCTAAAATACTATTTCTCTCATCTTCACTATAGTAATTAATTTTTTTAATCATAACTAACCTCCTTAAAATTTGAATATAAAAAAATCACTCTAAAAAATAAAAAGAGTGATTA
>OGCQ01003036.1_pt1 | contig 15882 bp, 16 predicted proteins | sample 1570161 | NCBI WGS metagenome assembly OGCQ01 (sample SAMEA4384402, study PRJEB24528) | human gut metagenome
AGTTGGCGAACATTATAATGAATTTAAAGTTGACGTTGAACATTTACTTAAAGGTATTCCAAAAATTGGTGATAATTTAAGTGCCGGAGTAAAAAGGGTTAAGGATAACTTTAAACAGTTCTTTGTACATGCCAAATTTTTTGACGATATGGGTGTAACTTATATAGGACCTGTAGATGGACATAATATAGATGAACTAATTAGAATTACAGAGGATGCATTAAAAATTGAACATCCAGTATTAATTCATGTACTTACCAAAAAAGGAAAAGGCTATTTGCCGGCAGAAAATAATCCTACTAAATTTCATGGAATTGATTCATTTGATGTTAAAACAGGTGAAAAAATTAATGAGAGCAATGTAAAAACATATACAGATATATTTTCAGATAAGATATTAGAATTAGGCAATGAAAATAAAAATATAGTTGCAATAACTGCTGCAATGCCGGATGGAACAGGCTTGAAAAAATTTGGTGATAAGTATCCGGATAGATTTTTTGATGTAGGAATAGCAGAAGAACATGCTGTTACTTTTGCAGCCGGTTTAGCAGCAAATGGCAAGAAACCGTTTATATCAATTTATTCATCGTTTTATCAAAGGGCATATGATCAGATAATACATGATGTATGTTTGCAAAACTTACCGGTTACATTCATTATCGACAGAGCAGGGTTGGTTGGAAAAGACGGTGAAACTCATCAGGGTATATTTGATATATCATTTTTCTCAAATATTCCTAACATGACTATAATTGCTCCTAAAAATGGAAGAGAATTAGAAAAAGCATTGGAATTTGCTCAAAAATATAATGGACCGATAGCAATTAGATTTTCGAGAGGTAAAGCAAGTAATGTATTTGAAAATTTGAATAATGAACTTGTTATGGGCAAAAGCGAAACGTTAATAGAAGGAAAACACGTTGCAATAATTGCGGTTGGAAATATTATTGAAGAAACGTATAATGCAGTAAAGAGTCTTAATGATAAAGGATGTAATCCAACTCTCATTAATGCATTGTTTTTAAAACCGTTTGATAAAGAAATGATAGATTCTATAGCTAAAAAATATAAATATATAGTTATTATAGAAGAAGGAATAAGACATGGTGGTTATGGCGAAGCAGTTATATCTTATATGGCTGACAAAAACTATAAAAATGATGTTATGAATTTAGCTATAGAGGATGAATTTGTAGAGCAGGGAACTGTAGAAGAATTGAGAAAAAAATTGCAGTTAGATGCAGACAGTATATGTGAAAGGATTTTAAATTTCATAAAATGAAAGAAAGATTAGATGTTTTATTAGTTAAAAGAGGTTTAGCAGAATCAAGAGAAAAGGCAAAGGCAATTATAATGAGTGGAATTGTTTTTGTCGATAATGAAAGAGAAGATAAAGCCGGTACATTTATTGAAGTTCGTGGTAAAACATTGAAATATGTTAGCCGTGGAGGACTTAAACTTGAAAAAGCAATGGACAAGTTTGGAGTTACTTTAGATAAAAAAATATGTATGGATGTAGGGGCTTCTACAGGTGGCTTTACAGACTGCATGCTTCAAAATGGGGCTGTAAAAGTTTATTCTGTTGATGTTGGACATGGTCAGCTTGCATGGAAACTTGTTCAGGATGAAAGAGTTGTATGCATGGATAAAACAAATATCAGATATGTTACAAGAGATGATATAGATGATGTCATAGAATTTGCATCGATAGATGTATCATTTATATCTTTGACAAAAGTTTTACTGCCTGTAAGAGAACTTTTAACTGATGATGGTGAAATAGTATGTTTAATAAAGCCTCAGTTTGAAGCAGGAAGAGAAAAAGTAGGGAAAAAAGGTGTTGTTCGAGATAAAAATGTACATATCGAAGTAATAAATAATGTAATAGAGTATGCAAAAAGTATTAATTTTAAAATTTTAAATTTAGATTTTTCCCCTGTAAAAGGACCGGAAGGAAATATTGAATATTTATTGTATTTAAAGAAAAAATTAAATGAAAATGAAGAAGATGTCGAAATTACTGTTAAAGATGTAGTTGAAAATTCCCATAAGGAATTGGACAAATAAATTTGGAGTAAATAAATGAAAAATTTTTGCATAATTACAAATAATAATAAAGATAAAGATTATGTTTTATCAAAAAAAATCGAAGGCTTTATTACTGAAAAAGGCGGAACGTGCTTTATTTCTGAAAATTCAGATTTAACAGATGCAAAATACAATTACACAAATCCGGATAAGATGCCTGAAAATCTTGAGTGTGTCATTACAATTGGTGGTGATGGAACACTTTTACAGGCAGCACAGGATTTAATGTCAAAAGATATTGTGTTTTTGGGGATTAATAAAGGAACTTTAGGTTTTTTAGCAGAAGTCTGTGTTGAAGATATAGAAGATGCATTATATAGATTACTTATGGATGATTTTAAAATTGAATCACGAATGATGTTGAAGGGAACAATAATAAGAAATGATAAAGAAATATATTCAGCATCTGTATTAAATGATATTGTAATTCATAGAGGTGCAGACATTAGAATTTCTGATTTTTATGTTCATGTAAATAATCAGTTACTTGGTAAATTTCAGGCTGATGGCATAATTTTATCAACACCTACAGGGTCTACGGCTTATAATTTATCGGCAGGAGGACCTATTGCAAGACCTAATTCAAATTTAATTATTCTTACACCAATTTGTGCTCACTCAATAGGACAGAGAAGTATAGTGTTATCAGATGAAGATAAGATAGAAGTTACAATAGGTACATGTAAGAACCCAAAAGGAGAATTTAGAAGAATTTCTTTTGACGGAGATAATATAGTTGAGGTTGAATCAGGAGATGTTATAGCAATTGAAAAGTCACAGGTTTCAACAAAATTAGTGAAGCTTGATGATAGCAGTTTTTTACAGACAGTAAAGAAAAAAATGGGAGATAAATAGTGAAAGTTCAAAGACAGCGAAAAATTGTAGAGTTAATAACTGAAAAAGACATTGAAACACAGGAAGAATTGGCAAAATGTCTTGTTGATGAGGGTTATGCCGTAACGCAGGCAACTGTTTCAAGAGATATAAGAGAACTTAACCTTACTAAGGTATCTATTAATGGTGGAAAACAAAAATATGTATTACCTCACAGTAAAAACATGACTATTAACAGCAAATATATAAGGGTTTTAAAAGATGGAATACTTTCCATGACATGTGCAGGAAATCTTTTGGTAGTACGAACTGTTGCAGGAATGGCAATGGCTGTAGCTGCTGCTATCCATGGACATGGCACAAAATATACTTGTGATAAAAACTGTATCAGGAATGGCTATGGCAGTTGCGGCTGCTATAGATGCTATGCAGTGGAAAGAAGTGGTCGGATGTATTGCTGGAGATGATACAATTATGTGTGCGATAAGAGATGCACACGATACTGAAAATGTAAAAAAACATTTAGAAAGTTTTATTATATAATGGCTAATTAACCTGTGAATTTGGAGAGATGTGCAGGCTAGGAGGAAATATGTTACTTAATTTACATGTAAAAAATTTAGCATTAATAAAAGAAGTTGATGTTGATTTTACAAATGGTCTTGTAGTTTTGACAGGGGAAACCGGAGCTGGAAAATCGTTAATTCTTGGTTCAGTGAATATTGCTTTAGGTAAAAAAGTTGAAAAAGATATTATTAGAAAAGGTGCAGAATATGCACTTGTTGAATTAACGTTTTGTATTGATTCAAGATTGAAAGAAAAGTTAGAACAATACGATGTTTATCCGGAAGATGAAAATATAATAGTGGTTTCCAGAAAAATAACCCATGGTAGAAGTGTGTCTAAAATAAATGGAGAAACTGTTAGCCTTACAACTTTAAAAAATGTAATGGATTTACTAATAGACATACATGGCCAGCATGATCATCAGTCTCTATTGTATAAAAGTACACATCTTCAGATTTTAGATAAATATGCAGGTGAAGAGGTAAAAGAACTAAAAAATACTATTTCCGACAAATACAGTCAATATATTGAAATTAAAAAAGAATTAGACAAATTCGATATGGACGAAACAAAAAGGCTTAGAGAATGTGAATTTGCCGAATTTGAAATTAATGAAATTGAAGCAGCCAATTTAAGTTTAGGTGAAGATGATGAAGTAGAGAATGAGTTTAAAAAATTATCAGGTTCTGAAAAGATTATGTCTTCGCTTTCGGATGCATATCAGATTATGGGATATGAAGGTAATCAGGGTGTGTGTGAGTGTATAAGTCGTGTTGGATATGATTTATCGGAAATATCAGATATAGATTCTAAATTATCGGATTTACAAAAACAGATATATGATATAGATGATATGTGCAAAGGACTTGCCAGAGAAATATCAGATTATATAGATGAAGTAAATTATGAGCCTCAAAGAGTTGCTGAAGTTGAAGAAAGATTGAATCTTATTAATCATTTAAAATTAAAATATGGACAGTCAATTGAAAAAATATTAGCTTATAAAGGTGAAAAGCAGGCATATTTGGATAGTTTAAATAATTATAATTTGATGAGAGAAGAGACAAAAACAAAATTAGATAAAGAGATGAGCGAGTTAGTTGTATTATGTGATAAACTTTCATCTCTTCGTAAAATATATGCTATAAAACTTGAAGAAACGGTTGTTAAGGCTCTTGAAGATTTGAATTTTTTATCTGTTAAATTTAAAATTAATGTATCGAAAAAAGAAAATGTATCAGCTAATGGACAGGACGAAGTTGAATTTTTAATTTCTACAAATCCAGGAGAAGAAGTAAAATCTTTAGCAAAGGTCGCTTCCGGAGGTGAGCTGTCAAGAATAATGCTTGCTATTAAATCAATACTTGCCGGTGAAGATGAAATTGATACAATGATTTTTGACGAAATTGATACAGGAATTAGTGGAAAAACTGCACAGATGGTAGCGGACAAATTGATGGGCATAAGTAAGGAACATCAGGTTATTTGTATTTCGCATTTAGCTCAGATTGCGGCTATGGCAGATTCACATTATCTAATTGAAAAAAATACTGATGATGAGTCAACTGAAACGAATATATATAGATTATCAAGAGAAGATTCGATAAAAGAGCTGGTAAGAATTAGCAGTGGAGGAGAAATTACCGAGACAGCTATAAAACATGCTACAGAAATGAAAGAAATGGCAGAACGTGCAAAATTAGGTCAGTTTTAAAGTTATATTACTACATAAACTAAGAAGGAATAAAATATTCCTTCTTTTTTTATTTGTGTAAATAATAATAAAGTATATTTTATACTGAATTGGTGTATATCACAAAAAATAATCAGAAAGTAACAAATAAAGGCTTTCTTATATTTGTTAAAAAGAAGGAGAATAGGAGGATAAATGAGTATGAAACAAATAAATAAAAATACACGTAGAGCTAAAATTTATAAAAGATATCTGATAGTTTCCATAATTATAGGGTCGATTATGGTGTTTGTAACAGGTAAAGAATATATAGAAAAAAATATTCCTAAGGAACTTACGGCAGCATATAATTCTTCAGAAGATTACAATAGTGGAATTAGTCATGATTATAATGTAAAAAGTGCCAGTGCTCAGATAAATGGAAGTGATACTAAGATATATGCGTGTGGAATGCCTGTAGGCCTATATCTTCACACGGATGGAATAATGATTATAGATTATGCAGGGTTTGAAAGCATAGATGGCAACAAGGTTACACCATTAAAAAATAAAGTAAAAAAGGGAGATTATATTGAAAAAGTAAATGGTAAAAAAGTAGACTCGAAGCAAGAAGTAATTGATTTAGTCGAAAAAAGCAATGGGGAAAAAATTGAACTTACTATAAAAAGAAATGATGAAGAAATAACAGAAAAAGTAAAACCTGTGAAGGACAAAAATGGAATATACAAAATTGGACTTTGGGTTAGAGACGATACACAGGGATTAGGAACTATTACTTTTGTTACTTCAAATGGAATTTTTGGGGCATTAGGACACGGCATAAGTGATTTAGATACAGGAGAAATGGTTACTTCATTTTCAGGAAATCTTTATTATGCAAATATATGGGGAATTAAAAAAGGAAAAATAGGAGAACCGGGAGGGTTTTGTGGAAGCATAGATTATAACGAAGAAAATAAGGTTGGTACAATTACAAAAAATTGTGAAACAGGATTGTTTGGCAATGTTGATTTAAATAAAATTGATGTAGAAAAATTTAAAGAAGTTTCAGTTGCTAAAACAGATGAAGTAAAATGTGGAAAAGCAAAAATTATAATTTATAAGGATGGTAGATATAACGAGTATGATATTAATATTAATAGAGTTAGAAAGAGGGCAAATCAGAACAAAAATCTCGTGATTGAGGTTGTAGACAAGAAACTTTTAAGTAAAACAAATGGCATAATTCAAGGGATGAGTGGAGCACCAATTATTCAGAACGATAAACTAATAGGTGCGGTTACTCATGTGCTTATAAATGACCCACATCAAGGGTATGGAAGCCTTATAAGTAACATGATTAAATAATTTCATTGAATAAAAAACATTTTTTTAATATAAATTGTCATAAATATGGTATAATTATTCATAAGTATAAATTACAAAGGAGAGACAAATGGCTTCAAGACGATCAGAAAATATTAGTGAAATGAGTAATTTTGAAATAATTAAGGAAATGGAGGACTTGTTAAAGAAGTATAACAGAAAACCTGATAAGGCAATTTACAAAAAAAGCATTGTTAAGTTATTACAGAGTGCAGAAGTAATATTAGCTGCAGATGTTGATTTTAAGAAAGCCCAATCAGATGGGGAATTTTTAGAAAAAGTAATTCTGAAAACAGATGTAGTTAAAGATTCTGAAAGAAAAAGAATGTTACCTATATTTACTTCTTTTGATCAGATACCGGATGATTATGCAGAACACTTTTCATTGATAAGAGTTCAGTCAAGAGTATGTTATAATCTTATGAATGAAAGAGATGACATCGATGGATTGGTTATAAATCCGTTTACAAAATCAATGCCATTAATAAAGAAAGTTGATGATAATCCGATAAGAAAAACAGAAGTTAAGGCTGAAATTGATGACTTTGTTTTAGTACACAATGGCGAAAGATATGTAGTTAATAAATGGCCGTTTACTATTGGTAGAGTGGGAACGGATATTGAAATTAACGAATCATATATTTCCAAAATTCACACTATTTTAGTATATAAGGATGGAAAATATATTATTGCTGACAACGATTCAACTAATGGAACTAAGGTAAATGGAATCTTACTTAAACCAAAGGTACCTGTTGTATTGCACAGTGGATATAAAATACTTATTGCTGATGAAGAAGAATTTGAAGTCTATATAAACGAATAAAGTTTTTGACTTTTGTAAACCTGTTTCGACATTTTGTTTATCGTTTATTGACATAAATAATCGTTATATAAAAATTAAATCCAGATATGTAAACCACAATGTCATATACTGTCGAATATTGCGATTTGTTTAAGTTGAATCGCGTTTAATAACTAATTATAATTTATCTTGTTGAATGAACAGATAATTCGTGGCGCTGTGATTAAGTCATTCTAAACAATAATGTATTAGGAGAATATATATGGATAAGATTAGGGTAGCAATAGTAGATGATAACGATAAAATGGTTGAAATGATGGATGAGTATTTAGGCTCAGATGATGAAATAAATGTAATTGGCAGAGCAAAAAATGGAGAAGAAGCATTTGATTTGATTAAGGGGACCAGTCCTGATGTAGTATTACTTGATTTGATTATGCCTAAAATGGACGGTCTTTCTTTGATGGATAAGATACATAAAGACGGAACTATGATAAGGATGCCTTTTTTTATAATAACTTCTGCAATAAGCAATGAAGCGGTTATTCAGGATTCATTTAATTATGGAGCGGGATATTATATGTTAAAGCCTTTTGAAATGGATATGATTGTAGACAGGGTAAAAAGTGCAAAAGGAATTAACGGGAAAAAAATTCCAGAAAATAAAAAGATAATTGCTCCACTTGAAGATATGCAGAAATTTATGGAGAGAAATATTGAAAGCGACGTTACTAATATTATTCATGATGTTGGAGTTCCAGCGCATATTAAAGGGTATCAGTATTTGAGGGAAGCGATTATAATGTCCGTTAACGATAATGAAATGTTAAATTCCATAACAAAAATTCTTTACCCATCAATTGCAAAGAAATTCCAGACTACACCAAGTAGAGTTGAAAGAGCAATAAGACATGCCATTGAAGTTGCATGGAACAGAGGAAAAATGGATACAATTGATGAATTGTTCGGATATACAATAAATGCAGAAAAAGGTAAACCGACAAATTCAGAATTTATAGCATTAATTGCTGATAAGATAAGAATTGAATATAAATGTAGATAGTTGTACTTTAAAATAGTTACAAAATACTATATACTAGATAATAAGAGAAAATCTATATGTACAGGAGGTTCTAGATATGAAGAAAATATTATTTGCGGCATCGGAATCTGTACCCTTCATTAAGACTGGCGGGCTTGCAGATGTAGTAGGTTCGTTACCTAAGTGGTTTGATAAAAAAGAATATGATGTACGTGTTATTATTCCAAAATATATGTGCATTGATGAAAAATGGAAAAGCAAAATGCAGTATGTAGACCATTTTTATATGGACTTATGTTGGAGACGTCAATACGTCGGAATTTTGCAGATGGAACTTGATGGAGTAACATATTACTTTATTGATAATGAATATTATTTCTCAGGACCAAAGCCTTATGGAGATGTAAGATATGACCTCGAAAAATTTGCATTTTTCTCAAGAGCAGTATTGTCAGCACTTCCTGTTATTGGATTTAGACCTGATATTATACATTGTCATGACTGGCATACAGGACTTATACCTGTATATCTCAAAGATAGTTTTGCGTATAGCGAGTTCTATCAAGGCATTAAGTCAATTATGACAATACATAACTTGAAATTCCAAGGTGTTTGGGATATTAACACAATTAAAGATATTGCAGGACTATCAGATTATTATTTCACATCTGATAAGTTAAAGGATTATGATAATGGAAATTACTTAAAGGGTGGAATTGTTTATGCTGATATGGTAACAACAGTTAGTGATACATATGCAGAAGAAATAAAGATGCCTTTCTATGGCGAAGGATTAGACGGCTTGCTTAGAGCAAGGTCTAATTGCCTGTCAGGTATTGTTAACGGTATAGATTATGATGAATATAATCCGGAAACAGATGAGAATATAGCAAAGAATTACAATGTAGCTAATTTCAGAAAAGAAAAAGTAAAGAATAAAGTTGCTTTACAAAAAGAATTAGGATTAGAAGTAGACCCTAAGAAGATGATGATTGGTTTAGTAAGCCGTTTGACAGATCAGAAAGGTTTGGATTTAGTTGCATACATAATGGATGAACTTTGTTCAGATGCAATTCAGTTTGTTGTTCTTGGAACAGGCGAAGACCGTTACGAAAATATGTTCAGACATTTTGATTGGAAATACGGACAGTCAGTTTCAGCAAATATTTACTATTCTGAAGCAATGTCTCATAAAATATACGCAGCATGTGATGCGTTCCTTATGCCTTCATTATTTGAACCATGTGGATTAAGTCAGTTAATGAGTTTAAGATATGGAACAGTACCTATTGTAAGAGAAACAGGTGGATTAAAAGATACTGTTGAACCATATAATGAATTTGAGGGAACAGGAACAGGATTTTCATTTGCAAATTACAATGCTCATGAGATGTTAGGAACAATAAGATATGCTGAAAAAGTATTCTATGATAAAAAGAGAGATTGGAATAAGATTGTAGAAAGAGGAATGAAAGTCGATTTCTCATGGAAAACTTCAGCGGAAAAGTATAAGAATTTATATGACAATTTAATAGGATAATATATTCAAAAAAGTTTTAAACGATATTAATGAATATATATGATATAGAAGGAAAGATTGCTTATGCAGTCTTTTCCTTTTTTGATTTTTTGTTAAACATGGGTGGTCCAAATGTTTATAGAAATTTTTTGTTCTTTATTAAGCATGGAAATCCAGATTTTTATAGAAATTTTTTGGGCCTATGTCAAGTGTAGGAATTCGAGTATTTATAAAAAATTTTGCCCATATATCAAGCATAGGACTCCAAGTTTTTATAGAAATTTTTTGATGTTAAAAAATTACGAATAAATAATTTAAAAGAAGAAATAATAAATTAGGTAATGATAATTAGGAGGTACAATATGAGTAATTTATCAGAACTTGATTTACAGAATTTAAGACATTTAATTACAGGATATGAAACATGTGGTGAAAAGATGTCATGTTATGCAAAAGAAGCTACTGATCCTGAAGTAAAAAAATTTTTTGAAGATGGCGTTAATTCAGCAACACAAAATAAAGAAAAATTAATGAAATTTTTAGGATAGGAGAAGTAATAAAATGCAGGAAAAATATATGGTTATTGATTCATTAGAAGGAATTAATTCTGAGATTGAGAAGTTTGGGAATATGATTCCTCAGACGGAAAATAAAGAATTAAAACAGACATTAAAAGAGATGAGAAATAAATGTGAAATGTCACAGGAACAGTTAGCACAGATTGCTACAGCAAAGAATTATTATGTTCCGGCAGCACAGGCATCAGAACAGGAAATTCAGTCAGTAAAATCTATATTTCAGTAGTAAAGTTAATTTAGTGTACAAATAAAGTAGTAAAAATACTTTAATAAAAACATGTTTTAAATTAAATTTATCAAATTAAAAAAATCCGCCATCTTTTTTTGATGGCGGAAAATGTACATATTAAATAATCTCCTGTATACCTGTTATATCAGGAGTGATTGCCATAGAATAGTTTGTATGGTAAATAACAAATCCTGGCATAGCACCGGCAACTTTTTTTACCTGTTTTCTTTGAATGTAATCAATTTCGACTTTATCCTGATTACATCCCTTAGAAAAATGAGCAGCAAGTCTTGCAGCTTCTTCAAATGTAGCGTCAGGTAATTCCTTGCCCTCGCATTTGACAATTACGTGAGAACCCGGGAAAGTTTTACTATGGAACCACCAGTCATTACCGTTTGCAACTTTAAATGTAAGGTTTTCATTTTGAATGTTGTTTTTTCCAACATACATATGAAATCCATCAGAGGAAATGAAATGTAAAGGTTTATTTACTATTTTTTCTTTTTTCCCTGTTCGCTTAAATTTAATATATCCGGTCTGAATTAATTCATCCTTAATCGCTTTTAAGTCATTTTCGCTTGTAGCAATATCAATTGAAGCACTGACAGTTTCAAGGTAATCAATAGATTTTTTTGTCTCTATAATAATATCTGATAATGCTTCATTAGTACGTTTTAATTTTGCATATTTGTCAAAGAATTTTTTTGCATTTTCAATTGGTGAAATAGTAGGGTCAAGCGGAATTGATATTGGCTCATTAGTATAGAAATTAATTGTATCGAATTTCTTGGCGCCGGGTTCAATTGAATAACCATAAGTTGTAAGTAATTCACCATATACTTTATATTTATCTTTTTTTAATGTATCTTTCATTTGCTTTTCCTGAATAGCAAATTTTTTTCTGTCTTTTTCTAATGCGTTTGTTACGACACGCCTTAAGTCAGAAGATTTTTGCCTCATACGTGTATGCAAATTTTTCTTGGCATAATAGTTCCTTAACAAAGAACTCATGTCGTCGTAAATAATTTCATTACAGTCTGAATGAGTAGAAAGACGTACAGCTGAAAAATCTACAGGTAAATCATCTTTTTCATATATAACAGGTGTAAATTCACCTTTTTTAATTTTGTTCATTAATTCATAAAATTGAATCCAGATTAAGTTTTGATTCCCATATTCTAATACGTTTGCAGGAATTGATGAATCAAATTTTGCAGCATAACATATGCTTTCAGCAATAGTTGGACTAATTCCGGTAAAGGAAGTGTAAATTGCTTTTGAAAGATTAATCGGTTTAGAGAATACTGTGTTAAAAAATTCTTCTTTTGAAACTGATAATGGGTCAAATTTATCCATTGTATCAGGAATAAAATATTCTTTTCCGGGGAGAACCTGTCTTACAGAACTCATAACGGCTGATACATGTTTTATGCTGTCTAATATCATATTATTTTCATCACAGAAAATAATATTGCTGTGTTTGCCCATTAGTTCGACAATTAAATGCTTTTGTCTTATGTCTCCTAAATCATCTAAATGCTGTATTTCAAAATCCAGGATTCGTTCAAGCCCCGGCTGTGTAATGTTTATTATTCGTCCATTATTTATATGTTTTCTGAGTAACATACAAAAGTTAGGAGCTGTCATTGGACTAGGTTTAGATTCTTCAGTTATGTATGTTAATGGAAGGCTTGCATTAGCTGAAATTAAAAGTTTGTATTGAGCTTTGCCATTTTTAATAGTTAATGTGAGCTCGTCATTTTCTGTCTGGGCAATTTTATACAGTCTTCCATCTGTAAATTTATTTTTAAATTCCTGTGCCAAAGCAGCAACAGTTATTCCGTCAAATGCCATAATTTGAAATTCCTTTCGTATATCGAAATTTTAAAGTTACTGATAATATAATAATGTATTTTTCATTTTATTATTTTATGAATTTCAAGTCAACCTTGACTGAATATTTCAAATGAATTATAATAAATTGAATTATGGCATTATATGCTTAAAAAGAAATGAATGGTGAATAATATGCTATGTAGTATGACGGGATTTGGAAGAAGTGAAGTGTCAGTAGGAGAGAGAAAGGTTACTGTTGAAATTAAATCAGTTAACCATAGATTTCTTGAGGCAGGCATAAAACTTCCAAAAAAATTAAATTATTTAGATGGAGATATTAGAAGAATATTAAAATCTAAGATTGAAAGAGGAAAAGTAGATGTTTTTATTACTTATGAAAATACAGGTGAAGGAAATGTCTGTTTGAAGTATAATTCTGAACTCGCAGCTGAATATTACAATATATTTAAAAAAATGAGTGACGAGTTTGGAATAGACAATGATATTACAACATCTAAATTAGGACGCTGCCCTGAAGTTATAATGATGGAGGAGCAGAGTGAAGATGAGGATGAATTATTACACATTGTTGAAGATGCAATGATACAGGCATGTGATAAGTTGGTTCAGGCAAGAAATGCAGAAGGCGAAAGACTTAAAGCTGATTTAATGAATAAGTTAGACAATATAGAAAAAAATGTTTTATTTATTCAGGAAAAGTCCCCTTTAATTGTTGCGGAATATCGTGAAAAAATTAAGGAAAGATTGCATGAATTACTTGAGGATAATCAGATAGATGAAGGCCGAATTGCACAGGAAGTAACAATTTATGCAGATAAGATATGTGTAGACGAAGAGATAATAAGACTGCTTAGTCATATTAAGGCTATGAGAGACAGTCTCAATAGCAATAAAGCTATAGGTAGAAAATTAGATTTTATTACTCAGGAAATGAATAGAGAAGCTAATACTACTTTATCAAAGACGTCTAATCATGAAATTGCAGATGTGGCAATCGAATTAAAGACTGAAATCGAAAAGATTAGAGAACAAATACAGAATTTGGAGTAAGAGCAGTGAGTAAACAGGGTAAATTATTAATTATTTCAGGTTTTTCAGGTGTTGGAAAAGGAACTGTAGTTAATAAATTAATAGATAAATACGATGATTACACAATTTCAATTTCAGCTACAACAAGAAAACCAAGAGTTGGAGAAGTTGATAAGGTAAATTATTTCTTTGTTAGTAAAGAAGAATTTGAAGATATGATAGCTAATAATAAATTGTTAGAATATGCACAGTATGTTGACAATTATTATGGTACTCCGCTAGAATTTGTTAATGAAAAGTTAAATGAGGGTATTAATGTTATTCTAGAAATTGAAACTCAGGGCGCTTTGAAGGTAAAAGATATAATGCCTGAAGCAATGATGATTTTTATTCTTCCTCCAAGTGCAGAGGAGTTAAAAAAACGTTTGGTCGGCAGAAACACAGAGTCTATGGAAGTAATAAATAAAAGACTCATGAAAGCAGCTGAAGAAACAATATTTATGGATAATTATGAATATTTCGTTATTAACGATGAAATAGAAGGTTGTGTCGAAAAAATCAATTTAGTTGTGAATAACGATACAACAGGAACAGCTTCAAAAAAAGAAGTTGAAGAAATTAAAAATGATATTAAAAAGTTTTCGAAAGGAGAATAAATTATGTTACATCCATCATATTCAGATTTAATGGCAATAGCAAACAGCGACGTTGAGGAAGGTGAACATCCGGTAGTACAAAGCAGATATTCAATTGTTATGGCTACATCAAAGAGAGCAAGACAGATAATTGCAGGTGATGCACCACTTATTGATGATGCTGATGATAAGAAACCACTTTCTATCGCAGTAGAAGAATTATACAAATCTAAGATTAAAATCTTAGGAGACGACGAAAGCGAAAATTAGAAAATAAGGGAGGCTTTTGTAGAATGACATATAGAATGATTCATTTTACAAAAGTCTTTTGTTTTGTAGGAGATAAAATGAAAATCTTATTTATTTCATTAGGTTGTGATAAAAACTTAGTTGATTCAGAGCACATGATAGGACTTTTAGGAAAAGCAGGTTATGAATTTACTTCTGATGAAACTGAGGCTGATATTATAATTATAAATAGTTGTAGTTTTATTAAAGATGCAAAAGAAGAAAGCATTGAAACAATATTTAATATGGCAAGAATGAAAGAAGAAGGAAATTGTAAAGCTTTGGTTTTGGCAGGATGCCTTGCGCAAAGATATCATGAAGAAATTAAAGATGAAATTCCTGAAATAGACATTGTTGTTGGTACTACGGCTATTGATGATATTGTAACTATAGTAGAAGATTATTTTAATAAGAATGAAAAAATGATTCTGACCTATCTGGAAACACATGACTGGCTGACGAATGCGGCTGCCAGGGAAATCGTCCATGTGGGGACGACAGCTGCCAGAAGCCTGCTAAATGGGCTGGTGGACAGAGGTTATCTCAGGGCCGAAGGCGAAAACCGGGGAAGAAAATACTATCTGGCAGCAAAAAGACCGAGATGAAGACATTCGGAGGTGAATACATTCGAATGAAAAATAAGAGCGTCTTCAATCAACAGACGCATATGAGAAAGAGGAAAGAAAAATGGCCGGAGATCGGATGATGCGCTATATTGTGCCTTTTTATTTTGATGGGGCATATGAAGAGGTTTGCAGGAAATTGTCTGAGGCCTCAGATGAATGGGAACCGGGACAAGTGGCCTGCCGATATGTTTATCGACATATTTACCAGACGGTTAATTATGCAAAAGGTGAAAAAGAGAAACAGGGTGGAGTCTGGAGACAGAACAGACAATCAGCTAAAATTAATTTATGGCTCAAATTGAGAGAGAATGAGGCGAGATATGCGTCCATTTCAGATAGTGGTGTTTACTTATTCCGGACCGGAATTGGTTTATTCTGGTATGAGATAGATTTCAAAGATACAGAACTGCCTGTAGATACACTGATTGAATATGAAGATCAACTGCAGACCTTTGGATTAAATAAACGTGAGCATTTTATTTATCGTGTGGCAGGTAAAAAAAGTTTTATTGTTTCGGATCATCCAAATTTGAAAGAAGAAAACAGCGGAAAAGAAGAGGAAAAACAGCCGATACTTCAGATAAGAGAAGAGAAAGCACCAATAACCGGGCAACTAATTGAAGTTTATCATCGTGTGCCGGCGCTTTCAGGTAAAAATGTTTATCTGTGTGCGGATTTTGAGAAGCACACCGAGATGCCTGTATTGGAGAAGAAAGAAAATGAG
>OGCQ01003040.1_pt1 | contig 15871 bp, 16 predicted proteins | sample 1570161 | NCBI WGS metagenome assembly OGCQ01 (sample SAMEA4384402, study PRJEB24528) | human gut metagenome
TGACAGAGCAACAATTGTAATTCCTTTTTCTTTCTTCATTATAATAAACCTCCTTTTTTTTATGCTTAATCCTTTGTATATTATAAAATTTTTATATCAAATTATACGCCAAAAAGACAAGAATAGCCCTTTTAGACTACTCTCGTCTCAGTATTACCATTATTTTTTTGTATGCTAAATAAACCTTAGCAACAACTGCTAATTTTTCTGTTCCGTAAAATATACAGTGTGTGTGTGTGTGTGTGTACAGCCACAACGGTTTGCTGTTTTATTCATTTTGTTTTTTCTGCTCCTTTTTTCTTTTGCATTTTTGATACTTTGTATAATTTATAATAACATATCGAATATTTTATTTCAATAGCTTTTAATTATTTTCATACGCGATTTTTTATAATTTTTACACTTGATTTTCGCAATATCTATGATATAATACTGCTATCAAATATTTACTTATACTTTGATAATTTTTAATATGGAGTTGAATTAATTTGAAACTAACATCTGATGATGAAACACTTGCCGAGAACAAAGTTCTTATTTTGTATGTATTAGAAAAAGCCGGCAAACCACTAACAAATGATGTATTATATAAAATAGTTTTAGCAGCTGTTCAAATGAATTATTTTTATTTTCAACAGTTCGTACTAGATTTAATTGAAGTAGGATATATTCTATCTTTTGAGAAAGAAGAGCAAACTTTATACCAAATAACAGATTCGGGTAAGACTACATTAGATTTAACTTTGGACCTTCTTCCCGGAATTATAAAGCTTAAGGCTGATACAAATTTAAAACCTATTTTAGACACTGCCGAAGAAGAGCAATCTATTGTTGCAGAATACACGCCAATTAGTGAAGATCACTATATTATAACCTGCAAAGTTGTTGATAATAATGAAACTGTATTTGAAGTAAAAACATTCGCTGGTTCTCGTGAACAAGCCAAAGATATTGTTGACAATTGGCAAAATAATGCTGATACAATTTATCCTAAAATATTAGATATATTAACCAAGAAATAGATATACTAGCTAAGAAATAAAAATTGCCCAAGAGATTCAAACTCTCTTGGGTATTTTTATAAATTTTTAAACATTTTTATCTTACTGATGTTTTACATAATATTATTCGCCCAAAAAAGGGCGTCCCTATTGGGCGAAAAGGGCTTTTCTCATTGGGCGAAATTTTCATCTTATTATCTATTTTACATATTTTCTTGCATTGTTCATTTTTACAAATTCGTTTACTAATTCGTCTTCTGTGAATGTTTTCTTTTCTCCTGTTTTAGTGCTTTCAATTTCGAAGCTTCCTTCTTGAGCCTTGTTTCCAAGTACAAGCATGTATGGTGTTCCAAACATGTAGCAATCCTTTATTTTGGCACCTAACATTCCTTGAGCTCTATCGTCTATTATAACAGGAACTCCCGCTTCCATTAATTTGTTGTAAATTCTTTCTGCAACTTCCTTTTTATCGTCTACTGCAACTATTTGTAACAAATATGGTGCAACACTTACTGGTAATGAAATTCCCATTGGTTCTCCGTTTTTTCCATTTACAACATTTTCTTCGTAAATTGTTGCAACTGTTCTACTTACACCAATTCCATAACAGCCCATGTATAATAATTGCTCATTTCCATCTTGGTCGATGTATTTTGCATTCATCGATTCTGTATATTTTGTTCCTAATTGGAATATGTGTCCTAATTCGATTGATTTTTTAGCTACTACATTTTCTTTATCCTGAACCCCGTATTTTTCTTTTAGGTATTCGTCTGCATCTTCTCTTTCTAGAATTTCTGTATTAAAAGCGACTCCTGTTGCCTTGTCTACTAATATTGTGTCTTCTCCGATTGGCGATTCTAACATGAATTCTTCTGATAAGTTTCCACCCATTGCTCCGCTATCTGCCGCAACTGGTTTTGCATTTAGTCCTAATATTTCGAATATTTCTAAGTATGCTTTTCTAATTTTTTGGTATGTTTTAGCACATTCTTCAGCGTTTAAATCAAAGCTGTATGCATCCATCATTGGGAATGTTTTTCCTCTTAATAAATATCCTCTTGTACGAATTTCGTTTCTGTATTTTTCTCCAATTTGGTATAGTGTAACTGGCAAGTTTTTGTATGAACTTATTCTGCCTCTTACAAAGTCTGTAACAGCTTCTTCTGCTGTTGGAGCCATTACAAAGTCTCCCTTGTCTGTTTTAACAGAAAGCATAACACCTTCTTCTATGTATTTAGAAAGTCTTCCTGACTCTTCCCAAAGTTTTGCTGGTTGCAATGTTGGAAGTAATATTTCTATACAACCATATTTGTCTAGAATTCCTTTAATAACACTTTCTACATTTTCTCTTAATTTTAATGGTACATTATTGTACGCATAAATTCCTGTTCCATATTGTACTAATTGGTTTGTTTGTAATAATATATCTTGTGCTGGATAGCTTTTATCTAAATTATTTACTCTTATTGTTCCTAATCCTGTTTGTGATAATCTCATATTTATTTTTGTATGACTTTTTGCCATACGCTCCTTACATAATAAATTTAGGTTTTTTAGGTGCCCATAAACCTTTTCTTAAATAACAATCTGTGTGTATGCAACTACTTTTCTAGCTTTTTTTATATGTTATTTTTCTTTTATTATATCCTCATTTTCCCTTTCGGGCATTGGAGCCTCCATTTGTATTTCATCTGTATTTTCTTTTGTGTTGCCGTCTGTACTATTAACCTTAGATTTTTCCTGTTCATTCATTACATCTTCAATTACAATTTGTTCGTTTTCATCTAATTTATATCTTGGTAAATCAGGAAGCTCTTCTAAAGAAGAAATTCCAAACATCTTCAAGAAATTCTCTGTTGTTGAATACATCGTTGGTCTTCCTGGTAAATCAGCCTTTCCAACATTTTCGATTAAGTTATATTCTAATAATTTATAAATTGTACCATCTGAATTAACTCCTCTTATTGCCTCTATTTCAGCTCTAGTAATCTTTGGATTATATGCAATTATTGCAAGAGTTTCCATAGATGCATTTGAAAGATTTGGTTTGCTTCTCTTATCAAATATTGGGTACAAATACTCGTACATTTCTTTTTTAGTTGCAAGTTGATATCCATCTTCAACTTTAATTATTTCTATTCCACGATTTTCACATTTATAGTCATCTTGCATTTTATTTATAATTGAAATAACTTCGTCAGAAGATATTTCTAATATTGCCATAAATTCATTAATTTTTATTACTCTACCTGCAGCAAATAAAATTGCCTCAATTATTGCCTTCTGTTTTTCTAAATTCATTCTTCTATTCCCTTCTATACATTACATCAATATTTTACTACATTTGGCAATCTTTTTCAATGTTTTTCAGCTATATTTTTCAAGGTACAATTTTTCCCCCCGAACCAAATTGTATCTCTTTTTCCTTGTGCACTCCTAAAAATTATGATATAATACATATGGTTTTTAAAAGAGATTTAGTTTAAAAATTTTATATATTTTGCATTGCTCTTATTAGCAAACAAGGAAAGGAATGGGTACTAACAATGGAAAACGGAAATAAAAAGGAAATTACAGTTATTTCAGGAGATGGAAAGAATTTAAATATCTCTCCTGTTTCAGATAATTTAGATATTGCAAAGCCTGATGAAGAAACAAATTCAAAGAAAAATGTTATAATTCCACCAGAAAAAAAGAAATAAAGAAGCAAGAAAAAAGTGCCACGTTTTCGTAGCACTTCTTTCTTATCTTAAAGGAATTTATTTATGTTCATTTTATCTAATTATATAGCCTCTTTATTTTCTTCTACTTCTGCAACTTCTTCTTTATTTTCAGCTTCTGCAGTAGAATCTTTCTTTTCTATTACTTCTAAGCTTCCTACTGAAACTTCGTAAGCAACTTTATTTTCAATAGTTCCATCTTCATGTTTCTTTTCATATTGTCTTGATTGGACTCTACCTACTATTTTTACTTCTGTTCCAACTTCCATATTTTCGCAGAATCTAGCTGTTCTTCCCCATGCAATACAAGGAATATAGTCTGATTTGCTATATGCTCTATTTACTGCTAACAATATATCTGCTATTTCTCTTCCAAATGGTGTTTGACGATAAACTGGTTTTTTGCATATATAACCAATTAATGTTACTTCGTTTGATATAAAGTCTTTTCTTGCTTCTACTTCGCTTTCTTGGTCATCTAATAATGTTACGTTTTTAGCAAATACTGTTAAAACTAATTTGTTCTTTCCTTCTCCATAACTGTTGTAAGATCTGAATTGACCTTCAACTGTTATTTTTGTATTGATTGGTAAGTCTCCATTTACCATTAATCTTTCTGATATTGTTATTGGTATAATATCAGCATTTCCACTTAAACGTGGTACACTTAAGTCAAATATGTAGAATTTCTCTCCATATATTTCATGACTAAATCTTTTTTCACTAGTTACCTTTCCCACTAATATAATGTGGTTATTTTCTGAATAAACTGTATCCAACTTTAATTTCCTCCTCTTACTTTTTTTAAAGTACTTGTATTTTTAGTTTTTTTCTAACTTACATTCTTTATTATACTACCATTTTTTGGATTTGTCTACATAAAAAGTTGATTTTTTTGAATTTTTTATGATTTTTTTATAAAAAACTGCCTATTTACCTAGCATACAAGCATGTTAAAGCAATAATTATCATAATATTGTATATATTTACGTTCGATTTTACGTCTACTTTCACTTCTTGTGGAAGAATTTTTCTGCCATAAGCGCTTACAATTGTATTTTGAATGCAAATAAGCGCTTCATCTTCAAGAACACTAGATACTGTTATGTCGCTCTTCGAATTGTAACCAATAGTTATTATTTTTCTTCCTTCTATTTCTTCCTTTTCTTCTTTTGTCTTTCCAATAGATAACTTCTCATTAAAATCTTTATTATATATTAGATTCTTGGCATTAAAAATAATTTTATTCATAATTTCATTATTTTTTACTTCTTTATTTATGATTAATGTTTCTAATTTTATATTTTTTATGTTCTCTATATTTTTTTCTTTTATATACATTATGTCACAGTTATTTACTATTTCTCCACTCATCATCTTATTAAGTTCAATTTGACTTTTCGTGTCTGTAATTATTTCTATAAAAGGCATTTTTTCTTATGTGATCTCAAGTTGCTTTTGTGATCACTTCTCCTTTAAAATATTTAGATTTGCAAAAATCTATAAATTTAGCTTATAAGTTCTTGAACTGTTGTTATTTTATATCCACTTTTTTGTAAATTACTTATTATTCCTTCCAAGCTTGTTGCTGTATTCTTGGCTGAATTATGCATAAGTACTATACTTCCAGGTTTCAAGTTTTCATTTATTCTTTCAATCATTTCTTCCTCGTCTAACCCATTATAGTCAAGTGAATCTATATTCCATCCGACTATTTCCAAGTTTTGATTTCTTGCCTCTTTTACTATTGTTTTATTATATTCTCCGTACGGAGCTCTAAATGTTTTTACTTTTTGATTTGTGATTTTATTTAGTATTTCTACTGATTCTTGTATTTCTTTTCTAACTTCTAAAACACTTTTTAAGTTTAAATGCATGTAGTTATTTGATAGGCTTCCGACTTCGTTTCCAGAGGCAATTATTTTCTTAACCTTTTCAGAGTTTTCTTTTGCAATTTTTCCAGTTATATAAAATGTCGCTTTTGATTTCATTTTTGCGAGTATTTCTAATATACTTTCTATATTTTCTGCGTTTTCACTACAATTTATACTTAATGCAATTTGTTTTGTTGTAGTTTCTGACTTAAATATTGGCTCAAATATTTCGTTTTGTACACTTGCCTGAGTTTGTATTGTATTTTCAGGATTTTTGCTAATGCTCATAAACGATATAGAAAACAAAATTGCTACTGTTCCTAATGATATTAAATATGAATTTATTTTTCTTTTATTGAAAACAAAAAACATATATATTGTTCCTCCTTTGTAATCGGTTTAACAATATATATGTTTGTTTTTGTAATAATATTCATTTCAAGATTATTTTTTTTCTGATTTTGGTAGTTCAAGATCATTTGCTATTATATTAGCTTTTCCAAGAACCATTATTAATCCAACGAATAGTAGAACTAGTCCTATTGTAACTAGCATTATAGATGTTACTATGCTGTTTCCGAATACACTGCTTTGTATTCCTGCAAATAACAATCCAACTCCAACTATTGCAAATAGAATCCAGAATACCCAAACAATTGTCTTAACTTCTTCTTTTTCTTCTGCTTTTTTGGCCATAATTAATTCCTCCTTCGTTTTTTACTGGAATAATTATATTTAATTGAAATATAAAAGTCAAGACAAAATTTACATAATTAAAATTGTCATAAAAATTATTTTTTCTTTTCATTTTTCATACAATCTTTATTGTTATTTTTTATTCATAAGTAAATTCAATTTAAGCTTTTATCCCTTTTCTCCAACAATCTTTTTTATCATATTCTCATTTATTCCATTTTTTCTCATCCTTTGTTCTATAAGATTTCTCTCTTCTATCTTTGCCTTTTTCTTTTCTTTGTAAATTTGCATGTTTATTATATCAACAAAGTTCAAATTCTTTTCCACCTCTTTCATTCTTTTTATTTTTATGTCTGCACTTCTCTTGCCACAACTTTCACATAACTTATAATAAAGGTATTCATTGATTATCTTTGTATCTTTTTTTTCAGGTTTTATATAATCTATAACATTTACTATTTTCATAAGCTTTTCAAACTTCTTTGTTCTTTCAACTACTAATAGTTTCGGAAGTATTCCATTCATCTCAACCAGCTTTTCGTCTTTTATTTTGTTAGTTTCTAGTAATATATATTTTCCTAAACTCATCTTTTTTTCTGGTATTTCAAAGCATTTGAAGTTATTTCTGTCTTGCTCAATATTTCTTTTCGCATTCCAATCTTCTTTTCCTATATAAATTATGCACGGAATTATTAGTGGAATTTTATTAAAGTTGTCTTTCTCTTTTAGCAGTCTTCTCACGTTTTGGTAATAACATTCTATAATGTTTAATGGCATATTATAATCAATTTTGTTTATAATCTGTATCAAATAATATATATTTTCAGATTTTATATTTTGAAACAAAACACAAGCCTCTCCATCTAAATTTTTAAGGCTTGTGTAATTATTTTTTACTATTTTTATTTCTTCATTTTTTAGTTGATTTTCATTTAAGATTTTTAAAACTTCATTTATTATGTTTGTTGCTTCTTTTTTATTTTCTATAACCGGTTGAAAAGCCATTGTATTAAACTTATTGATATTAGTCAAGCTATTAATCTTATTTAAATTATTAAAAGTATTACCTTCATTAAGTTTGTCTATTTTATCAACCTTATCCAATTTATTAATTTTATCAAGTTTATTGGATTTACTAAATTCGTATTCTTGTGATTTCTCACATAATTCAGAAATCTGGTAATCTGAATATTCCTGTTCACACAAAATATTCTTTTCTTTTTTCTTACATAACATTTCAGTAAAATTTCTGTACCAATCTTCCTGTTGCTCTTTTATTTCTTTTAAAGTTATTTCCTGTTTTTCTTGTTTATATAACTTTTTATTCATTTACAATATTCACACCTCTCTATTTTATTTTGGTGCAGTTATTGGTACATCTTTATTTTTTCGTTTTATTGTTATTTTTACAATTTTATTTTGAATTTTTTACTTATTTTTTCCGGTTATTCTTGAGTTTATTCTCCTTTTATAGTAAATTCAAATTTCTAAAAACATTTATATTTCTCTACATTTTATTATTAATCTTTGTGTTCCGAAATTCTTACATGTTATTAAAGTTATTTCTCTTTTTCCATCAGTCAATTGACTCGTGCAACTTACATCATCTGGATTTACTGTATATTTTGCATAAGCTTCATATTGCACTGTTTTTCCGTTGCTTGTGCTCTTAAGTTCTGCAATATCTCCAATTTCCATTTGAGATAACTTTCCAAATAGTTTTCCATTTGCGTAGTTGTGTCCAACTATGCAATAGTTTCCTACATTATTTGGACCATTTCCCCAATACTTGTTTAACGAAATTTTTAATAATTCATCAGAAGTTTTTGATAATACTGGATAGCTAATGTCTAGTTTTGGTATTGTTAAAAATGCTTCTGCTGTATAATCTTCTCCGTCCTTTGCTACATACTCTGTCACGCTTGTTTCTTGAGGTAAATCTTCTACAATATCATTTTGTGCATTCTCAGATTGTCTTTCGTCTAACGCAACAATCATAACATCATTTATAAATTTTGCCGTTGTCGTGTCATTTTCTTTCTCTTTATTCGCATTACTATAATCAGCTGCAATCTGATGAGATACCTCTTCACTTTTATTTCTGTCGCTTTCAGCATATATGTAATAAGAGCATAATATGCATATTAAAAAAACAGATAAAAAGAATCTAACTTTATACATTCTTTTTTTCTTTTTAATTTCTGGTGTAATATATAACTTTTCTGTAACAAGAATTTGATTCATTTTATGCTCCTTTCCTATCTAATATTTTACAATACACTTGAATAAAAATCAAGCAGAATGATTTATTTACATAAAAATTCTACTTGAAAATCACATTTATTTTAACTATATTGTATTTGCTGTTTCATTGTTCAAAATTCAGATGTATCTTTATTAACTATTTTTGTACATCTATATTAAACATTGAAATTCAAACTCAAAAGTTAATGCCTATTTTATTTCAATATTTTTTCTTTTACTTTATTTATTAATTCTTCATTCCTGATTGGAACGTATTTTTCGTCCGCTCTGATTTCATCTATACATTCTGCTATTACAGTTCTTATTATGCTGTACACTCTACACTCAAGCATAAGCTGTTCTTTCTTTTTCTTGAATGAACGATGTTTGAATAGCTTAGTAAAAATTCCGCTATTATTTTCATATTCATATCTTTCTAATTCTTCTCTGGTTATGTCTTTTAGCCTACGACCTTTTTTGCAGAATTTTCTTCCACTTACAATGCTTTTTAGCTCTTTTAAATCTTCCTCTGGTAGACTTTTTAATGTTTTTTCTATACTCTCTTTTTCCATTTTAGAATTATTTACAGTTTTGTTTTCTTTTTTTACTTCTGCTTGCTCTTTCGTTTCTTTCATTTTCCTTCACACCTTTTCTTTGGAAATTTTTCGTTTATTTTTAATCATTGTATACTATTTTATTATAAAAAGCAATAATTTTATGCTTCAAAAATTTATTATATTATTGGGATAATTTTCTGAAACTTTTTGCCAGTAATTATAGCCACTCTCCATGTTTCTTAATATATTTTTTCTTTATTACCTCTACTAATATTGTATATAATATTAAAAGAATCAATACGAATGCATAATATTTAAGTGGTAGAATTTCAAAGTGAAAGCTTTCTACATCATGTAATAGTATTGGTGTAATGATTGTTCCTATTATTGTTACTGCTGTTCCGAGCATCAGCCACTTGTTTGCTTTTGATTCTATGAATGGCTTTTTAGCAGTTCTTACATAGTAAATTATCATTGTTTCTGATATTAAACATTCTACAAACCAGGCTGTTTGGAAGAAGGTTTCTTTTGATGCATTATATCCAAACAAGAACCAGAATCCTGCAAATGCAAGTACATCTATTACTGAACTGGTTATTCCCATTACATTCATAAAGCTACTTATTCCAGCAGTGCTCCACTTCTTTGGTTTCTCCAAGAATTCCTTGTCCACATTATCATAAGGAATCGCAATTTGAGATATGTCGTACAAGAAATCTTGTAATAACATTTGAATTGGTAACAATGGTAAAAATGGTAAGAATATACTTGCAATTACTATACTAAATACATCGCCGAAATCCGAACTTAGTGCCATTTTCATATATTTTATAATATTGCCATATACTTTTCTTCCCTCTATTACTCCATTGTATATTACGTCTAGATTTTTTTCTAATAATATGATGTCTGCTGCTTCTTTTGCAATGTCTGTTGCACTGCTTACACAAATTCCAACATCAGCTACATGTAATGATGGTGAATCGTTTACTCCGTCTCCCATATATCCAACTACATGTCCATTTTCTTTTAGAAGTTTTACTACTTTTTCTTTTTGAAGTGGATTCATTCTAGCAAATACTGAAACTTCTTCTACCTTTACTTTTAGCTCATCATTGCTTAATTTATCTATATCAGTTCCGCACAGTATTTCTTTGTTGTCTATTCCAACTAAGTTACAGATGTTTGAGGTTGCATAAGGATTGTCTCCAGTCAATATTTTTGTAGTAATTCCTATCTTTTTTAATCTTGTTAATGTTGCTTTTACATCTTTCTTTGGTGGATCTAAGAATGCAACAAATCCTATAAAGGTCATATCTTTCTCGTCTTCAACACTGAACACATTTACACCCCTGTACTCTCTTTTAGAAGCCAAGCTAATTACCTGCATTCCCTGAGACGCAAACTCTTTTGCTTTTTCTTCAACTATATTTATCATTTCATCTGTAATTTCTACTATTTTTCCATCATACTTAACCTTTGTGCAGGTTTTTAATACCTCTTCCAATGCACCTTTTGTAAACATTCTGTAGCCATTATTTTTGTTGTTTTTTACAACCACACTCATTCTTTTTCTTGTGTAGTCAAATGGAATTTCATCTATTTTCTGATAATCACTTATTATCTTATTTGTTCCAACTTTATTTCCATAGCTGATAATTGCCCTATCTACCAAGTTCTTCATTCCTGTTCCAAAATAACTATTTAGATATGCATATTCCAAAATAGAATTATCTTCTTTTCCATTTACATCTATATATTTTTGCAACACAATTTTATCTTCTGTTAGGGTTCCCGTCTTGTCTGTGCATAGAATATCTATAGCACCTAAATTTTGAATTGAATTTATATTTTTTACAAGAGTTTTCTTTTTTGCAAGTACCTTTGTACCTCTTGTTAAGTTTACATTCACAATCATTGGTAGCATGCTTGGTGTAATTCCAACCGCAACAGAAAGAGCAAATAAAATTGCTTCGAGCCAGTCTTTTCTGATAAATCCATATATTACAAAAACAGCAACAGATACAACAATCATATACTTTATAAGCATTTTTGTAATATTGTTCATTCCTTTTTCAAAGTTTGTAGGCTCTTTTTTAGTATCTACCTCTTTGCTCATTTTTCCAAGATATGTTGAGAACCCTGTATCAATTACAACTCCAGTACCACTTCCACTTACGACACTAGAACCCATCAAGCATATATTTTGCATCGAGAAGATTTCTTTTGTGTTATTTGCCTTTGCGTCAACATTAGCTCTTTTTTCTACAGGAACACTCTCTCCTGTAAAAACAGATTGATTTATAAATAAATCTTTGCTCTCCAACATATATAAATCTGCTGGTATCATCACGCCTGCGTTCAAGTGAACAATATCTCCAATAACAACATTCTCTACTCTAACTTCTTTTTCTTTTCCATCACGTACTACATGAGTTGTTGTATATAACTTCGACTTTAATTCCTGATTAAATTTATATACACTATAATCTTGGAAGTATCTTATTAGGGCACTAATTACTGCAATTCCAAGAATTATATATGTGCTAATTGCATCACTTAGAATATAATTTATAACCGCAAGTATAAGCAAAATTATTATAAATTTGTCCTTAAAACTATTAAACAGAAAATAAAATCTGCTCTTTTTTTCATTTTTTACAACTATATTAGGTCCATTTTCAATAAGCAATTCTTCAGCCTGCTTTCTGTTAAGACCTTTTTCATTGCTGTTTGTGTATTTTAATATTTCTTCATTATTCTTCTTAGACATTTCTGCATATTTATTCAATAGCTCATTATCTTGAAGTTTTAGTTTCTTGTTATTCTTTTTTATATCAAATAACTGAATCATATTTATCACCCGTTTCCTAATTTATGCCTTTGTAAAAAAATAATTTTCCAAAAGAATAATATCACAATACACATCTTATTTCAATATTCTAATTGCATTTAGTACTGTTATTAGTGTTACTCCAACATCAGCAAATACTGCTTCCCACATATTTGCAACTCCTAAGGCACTTAAAATTAATATTAGAATTTTTACTCCAATTGAGAAAATTAGGTTTTCTTTTATTATTTTGCTTGTTTTCTTAGAAATGTCTATTGCATCATTTATCTTTTCAATTGAGTCAGTCATTATAACCACATCAGAAGCCTCTATACTAGATTCAGATCCAGCTCCACCCATAGATATTCCAATGTCTGCTCTTGCAAGTACTGGTGAATCGTTTATTCCATCTCCAACATAAGCAACTTTTCCAGATGTTTGTTTAAACTTCTTTAATTCTTTTTCAAGTTCTTCATACTTATCGTTTGGAAGCATGTTAGATTTTACTTCTTTTATTTTCAATTCTTGAGCTATTCTAAAGGCAACTTCTTTGCAATCACCAGTGAACATTTTAGTTATAATTTCTCTGTCGTTTAATTTTTGTATGGCTTCTTTTGCATCTTCTTTAGTCTCGTCTTTTAAAGTAATTGCTCCAACTAACTTTTCATTAAACTTAACATATATTTTTGTAGCGTCTGCTTCTTCATTTTCTTTTCCAACAAGTAAGCTGTTTCCAAGTAAAACTGTATTTCCGTCAATGTTATATTTTATTCCTTTTCCTGCAACCTCTTCAAAATTTTCAACATTTTCTTTGTTCTCTTTTATAAATTGTTCCAAAACTTTGTTGCTTTCTTTTATTTGATTTGCAAACTCTCTTACTTGATTGCTGTCATCTATTAAAGCTTCTTCCATTGTCTCATCTTCAGAATGTTTTGCACTTTTTACAATTGATTTTGCAATAGGATGATTTGAATAACTTTCGCCAAGTACGGCATATTGAAGAATGGCTTTTTGATTAAATTCCGAATCATAACTTTCTATTTTATCTATTATAAATTCACCTTTTGTGAGTGTTCCTGTTTTATCAAATACAATTTCTTTTATGTCTTTCAATCCATCTAAATAGTCGCTTCCCTTTATAAGAATTCCTTCTTTAGATGATCTTCCAATTCCAGAGAAATAACATAGAGGAATTGATATTGCTATTGCACAAGGGCAAGAGATTACTAAGAATATTAGAGCTCTATAAATTGAACCATTTTCTGTTGTGTATGGAACATTTGAAACCAGTGGCAAAAATGCTCCTAGTAAAAATGCAATTCCAAGCACGATTGGTGTATATATTTTAGCTGCCTTATTTACAAAAGTTTCTGTTTTTGCTTTCTTGTCTGTTGCATTCTCAACTAATTCTAGTATTCTACTAACAGTACTATTCTCATATTTCTTGGTTACCCTTATTTCAAGAAGACCATCTAAAACAATGCTTCCAGACAAAACATTAGCTCCAATTTGAACACTTTGTGGCTTTGCTTCTCCTGTTAAAGACGCAGTATTTAAATTAGCCTCTCCCTTTACAACAATACCATCTAATGGTACTTTTTCTCCTTGTTTTACGATAACAATTTGATTTACTTTTACATCTTGAGGTCTAACAACTTTTATTTCATCTTGTAATTTCAAATTTGCATAAGCAGGTTTTATATCCATAAGACTTGAAATAGATTTTCTAGTTTTGTTTATTGCTTTTTCCTCAAGTATTTTTCCTATTTCATATAAGATAATTACCATTAATCCTTCTGAATGTTTACCAATTAAATATGCTCCAATACATGAAATTGTTATTAATAAATTCTCGTTTATTGTTTTACTTTTAAACAATAAATATACTGCATTTTTTGCTGTTCTATATAAAAGAATCACATAACCTGCAAGCACAAATATTGTTGATACCGGTTCTGGAAGCTTAGCATATAAGCCTATAATGGCAATCAAAGCTCCTACTAAAAGTCTAATGGTATGCATCATAAACTTTTTCTTGTTTTCTTTTTTTGCTTGCTCATTTTTCTGGTCTTTTCCATCAAGTTCAATAGTTTCTTCCTCATCTATAAACTCAACTTCTGGTTCAAGACTTTTTACAACTTTTTTAATTTCTTCTCTTGAAACCTTTTCCGTTTCATATACTATTTTTTGTTTTGCAAAACTAACAGATACATTTTCAAGCTCTGGATTTTTGCTTAACTCTTCTTGGATTTTGTTTGCACAATCAGCACAATCTAATCCACTAATTTTACATTCATATCTTTTCATAAAAAATTCCTTTCTTTTGGAGTATTTTTTGTTTTACTTATTAAAGTTATTGTCCTTATTTGTATTTTTTACTATCTCGTTATTTTGTTGTTTTATTATATTGTAATTTTGTTATTGCATTATTTTGTTACTTGGTTGTTTTATTGCCCTGTAATTTCGTCATTACTAGCTATTATACCTGTTCTTCCTCTACATGCTCTTTTCCTATTTCATATATAGTTCTTACATGTTCATCATCTAGGCTGTAATACACAGCTTTACCATCTTTTCTGCCCTTAACAAGTTTAGCCTGTTTTAAAACTCGTAATTGATGAGAAATTGCAGATGGAGTCGAATTTGTAATTGCAGCGATTTCAGAAACATTTAATTCATCTTCTAACAAAGCTGAAATTATTTTCATTCTTGTTGAATCTCCAAATACCTTAAAATTCTCGGCAATATCAAATAACAAGTCGTCATCAGGCATTTTACTTTTTATATCATTTACTTTTTCCACATTAATACTTATTTGTTCAACATTTTCTTCCATACCTTTTGTTCCTTTCTTTAATTTTAGTTATTGTCCTGCCACTTCTATTGATTAATATTAATTCCATGTGGCGGGTTCAAATTTTGTTTTATTTCATTTTATTTGTTTCGTTTGAATGTTTGTTCACATATTCATTATATGCATACAAAAAAAATTTGTCAATAATTTTTATTAAATTCTATTTGGAATTTTTTTCAATAGCTTTTAGTCGGTCAATAGAATTTAGTTTTTCCAAATGGCATTTACTTTTTCAATTGACTGAAATTTTTTGATTAAATTTTGGTGGAATTAAAAAAACGACAAATGGGAGCCCTAAAGCTCCCGTCTGTCGTATATGTCCGTTATTTTTTACCTGTCGTCCCTTTTTCCTTTCGTCTCTTTGACTTCCTCTTCTTGGTCGTTATCGTCTGGTTCTTTACGGCTTACATACATGCACATATCTGCCCAAGATCCAGCTAACATCAGAAATAATCCAATTACGGTATTCCTTCCTAGCAATGGGTTTGTAAGCATCGCCTCGAGTCCTCCAGATTCAACTACGGTGCAGAGTCCAATGCACAAGCCTCCAAAGATGGCACATGCAGTGTATGCTATTACGTATCCGCATATTTCTTTTTTGCTTACCCGTATCCTCTCGTCTGCGATGAAACGCAGTATCGAAGCCGTTATCACAAAGAAGTTCAGTGCTAAAATTGTGAGAATGATTTTCGGAATCATAATTCTCCTCCTTAAGGTTGTAGTAAGTGTTTTGCTTACTTTGTGTGGGTTGATTTCGGAACGGACATATATTTTGCATGCTGAAACAGATTTACATTTAGCATGCATAACATACCGTGCTAACTGCACTAATTTAAAGTATACCATTTTTTCTTAATTATGTCAATTAGTGTATTTCTTTATATACATAAAAAACAAGCAAATGTATAGCAAAATATATACATTCGCTTGCTTTTCTTATTTTCATATAAAATTCAATGGGTACCACCCAAAATTTTCCACATAACGTATTCCATTCGCTATATGTTGACATAGCCTTCTTTTTGTTTTCTCTTTGTCATAGAAGTTTTGAGTTCTTCTTTAGAACTCATCGCCTCTATATCTCATGGT
>OGCQ01003053.1_pt1 | contig 15822 bp, 16 predicted proteins | sample 1570161 | NCBI WGS metagenome assembly OGCQ01 (sample SAMEA4384402, study PRJEB24528) | human gut metagenome
GTTTCAGGTGCGAGTGGTTTTGCGATCGTGCAGGTTCGAGTCCTGTTCTGGGCACTTCCCAAAATAGAAAAAATGCAATCCTATACAGAAGACGAAATTGTAGTACAGCTCCGGGACCCGGCCCGACAACGTGAGGCCTTCGCCAAGGTCGTAAGCTTGTATGGCGAGAAGTTGTATTGGCATATACGAAAGATGGTACTGGATCATGAGGATGCGAACGACTTACTCCAAAATACATTTTTGAAAGCTTGGACGAACATCGAGCTTTTTCGTGGTGAGGCCAAATTATCTACATGGCTTTATAAGATCGCGATCAACGAGTGCATTACTTTCCTGAATAAACAGCGAAATATGAATAACGTATCTATCGACGATGCGGATACCTTTTTGCTGGATCGTTTGAAAGGTGATGAATACTTCGATGGTGACGAGATACAGGTAAGATTGCAAAACGCTATTCTTACCTTGCCGGAGAAACAACGCTTGGTTTTCAATATGAAGTATAACGAGGAGATGAAGTACGAGGAGATGTCCGAGATACTAGGTACCTCTGTCGGGGCTTTGAAGGCCTCGTATCATCATGCGGTGAAAAAAATCGAGGAGTTTTTAACAAAAGAGGTTTAAACCTTTTGCCCGAATCGCTGTCAAAGCAATATAAAAAGAGAAAAAGTATGAAAAAAGAAGAAAACAACCTAGATCGCTTGAAAGGAACTAATCCTTTCACTGTACCGGAAGGGTATATGGAAGGGCTTACGGAGCGGATCATGAGTCAGCTCCCCGAGAAGCCGGAGGAGAGGGCGAAACGGATTTCCTTGATGGATCGTGTTCGTCCGTGGTTGTACATGGCTGCGGTATTCGCTGGTCTTGGTTTGTTTTTCAAGGCTATCGTGGGAATAAACGGTTCCGATGGTAGTACTGCGTCTGATTCTTTACTGGTCCGGACGGAAGTCCCGACAACGGCTTTAGACGCTATTGAAGCGGAAGAAGATGAGGAGTATTTGGAGTATTTGGAAGTTCAGTACGCCAATTATCTCTTAGATGAGGAACTTTCCTATTCTGAATAAAGTTTAAAATAGTAATTTTATCGAAGATTTTTGTAATAATACTTGTATGAATAAAATATTTTTCATTACATTTGTAGCGATTTCGGTTCTACTCTCTTTCAATGCTACGGCACAAGAGAAGAAAGAGCAAAGACATTTTGATAGAGAAGCATTCGAAGCAAGGCGGAATGCTTTTATTACGGCTGAAGTTGGCCTTACACCTGAGGAAGCTGCACAATTTATTCCTTTATGCAATGAGTTGCGACAGAAAAAATTTGAGGTAGGTCGTGAATGTCGTAAGTTATCAAAAGAAATTCGACATAAGGAGAATCCGACAGATGCTGATTATAACAAAGTGATAGACGAATGTCTGGATGTTGAGATAAAAGAGGCACAGTTGGAAAAAGAGTATTTTGAGAGATTCAAGAAGATACTTTCTCCCGAAAAGGTCTATAAGTACCGAAATGCGGAATATAAGTTTGTCCGGAATTTTATGAAGAGTGGTCGGGACAACAAGAAGGAAGAGAAACAGAAAAAGTAAAATATTATCATTATTTGTGTTTTTTGTTTAGATTTAGTTTTGGCGTTTAAGTTAAGGGAGGGGTGGCGACGTGATGTCGGTTCCCCTTTTGTTTTGCCCTTATCCTAGCTTTATAAGCCTTTGGCCTTGGCCTCATTCCATAGTTGGTCCATTTCCTCCAATGTCATATCTTTCAAGGAACGACCTTCTTGGATCGTATGTTCCTCCAGATAATTAAAACGGCGGATAAACTTCTGGTTCGTGCGTTCCAATGCGTTGTCCGGATTTATTTTGTATAGGCGGGCAGCGTTGATCAAGCTAAAGAAGAGATCTCCGAACTCAGCTTCCATCTTATCTGCGTCCATCCTGTCTATCTCGGTTTTCAACTCATTAAATTCCTCCTGTACCTTATCCCATACTTGATCCCGTTGTTCCCAGTCGAAACCTACGTTACGGGCCTTATCTTGGATACGATGCGCTTTTACTACGGATGGGAGGGAAGCGGGAACACCTTCCAGCACGGTTTTGTTACCCCCCTTTTCTTTCAATTTAAGCTGCTCCCAGCTTTGCTCTACCTTTTGGGCGGTATCGGCGGAGGTATCTCCGAATACGTGTGGATGGCGGTAAATCAGTTTCTGGCAAAGGCTGTCGCAGACATCCTTGATATCGAAAGCTTCTTTTTCCTCGCCGATCTTGGAGTAAAAGACGATGTGCAATAACAGGTCTCCTAATTCCTTTTTTATGTTTGTGTTATCCTCACGCATCAGGGCCTCGCATAATTCATAGGTTTCCTCGATCGTATTCGTGCGGAGGCTCTCGTTTGTCTGTTTACGATCCCATGGGCATTTTACTCGTAATTCATCCAGAATGTCGAGTAATTGCCCGAAGGCTTCCATCTTCTCTTCTCTAGTTGCCATATTATTTACTTATTCGATAATGATTGTAAAAGAAAGAGGGCCGGGTTCTACCCTGCCCTCTGTATGTGTTTTATTGTTGTTCTTTCTTGAATTCTTTCAATCCGTTTTGAAGGAACTGGATGTATTTGGAAACATCCTCATTGAATGCGTATGAAGGTCCGAGCGGCTGTCCCTCGTCATTCAATAAGATGTAGAATGGCTGGGCATTAGAACCGAACTTGCTTCGTTGCAAATAACTCCATTTATCACCGATCGTCTTCAGCTTACGAGTCTTTCCGTTCTCTTGGATCTCGATGGGTTGCGGGAGTTTCGTCTTATCGTCTACCATGAGAGTGATTAGCACGTAATCATTTTCCAGCATTTGCTTCACCTTAGGATCCGTCCAAACGGAAGCCTCCATCTTACGGCAGTTTACGCAACCGAAACCGGAGAAGTCGATCATGACGGGTTTATTTACCTTCTTGGCATAAGCCATACCGGATTCATAATCGTCGAACGCGGCGTGTACCTCGTTTTTGTATAGATTGAAATCTTGTGTATACAACGGAGGAGCGAATGCGCTGATCGCCTTTAACGGAGCGCCCCAAAGTCCCGGAACCATGTAAATGGCGAAAGCGAAAGAGATAATCGCCATAAACAGACGAGGAACAGATACATATTTTACTTCGCTATCATGGCTAAACTTGATCTTTCCTAATAAATAAACACCCAATAAGCTGAAGATCACGATCCAAAGCACGATAAAAGCCTCACGGTCTAGTAAACGCCAGCCATACGCTAAATCCGCTACGGAAAGGAACTTCAAAGCCAATGCCAACTCCAAGAAGCCCAATACGACCTTCACGGAATTCAACCATCCGCCGGATTTCGGCATACTTTGCAGCATATTCGGGAAGATAGCGAAGACGCTGAACGGGATGGATAACGCCAAGGCGAAACCGAACATACCGATAGCCGGTCCTACCGCCGTACCCATAGAAGCAGCCTGTACCAACAAGGTCCCGATAATCGGACCCGTACAAGAGAAAGATACCAACACCAACGTGAACGACATAAAGAATATACTCAATACGCCGGTCGTTGAATCGGCCTTGCTATCCAATTTGCTAGTCCATGACGCAGGTAATACCAGCTCGAAGGCTCCGAAGAAGGAGACTGCGAATACTACCAGCAACAAGAAGAACAGGATATTAAAGATCGCGTTCGTTGATAAATCATTCAATGCGCTCGCACCGAAGATACCGGTAATCAACAAGCCCATAACCAAATAGATTACGATAATAGATAATCCATAGGTGATAGCGTCGCGAATCGCTTTCTTACGATCTTTCGTACGTTTCAGGAAGAAGCTAACCGTCATAGGGATCATCGGCCAAACGCAAGGAGTCAATAAGGCGATCAAACCTCCCAAGAAACCCGCGAAGAAGATGAATAACCAAGAGGTATCCGCCGCCGATACCGTAGCGTCGCCGAACGATTTCAATTGGTCGATCACCGGAGACCAAAGATTCGGGCTGTCGGTTAAGCTGCCGGACGCTTTAGGGGATGTCGTAGCCGGTGTCTCTTTAGCGGCAGGGTCCGGAGTGTTCAACTCGCTGGCCTCTTCCGCTACGACTTGCGTATCCGGCTGTATGGCCGTGGCGTCCTCTTTATCCACCTCTGTAGTCGAGCTGTTAGCTGCCAGAGTTGGATCTACATGGATACTTTTCTTATCGAAAGAGAAAGGTATTTGATCCGGGGGAAGACAAGTCTCGTCATTACAAGCCATAAATTCCACCTCGCCCTCCGCCTTGAATTTAGCGGGATCGGTAACCTTTAGTTTTTGGGTGAACGATACCGTACCCGGATACCAACGAAGATTCATGGCAAATTGCTCGTCGTAAACCGTGGTCGGCTTTACAGAAGGAACCGGTTGACCAATCAGTTCAGCTCCATTCAATGTCTCAAATGTGAAAGATGTAGAAACAGGACCTCCTTCCGGCAGGTTCATGTCATACAGGTGCCAACCTTTGTCCGCCGTGGCGGTAAAGACGATCTCTTTCTCGGGTGCGCCGCCCTTGTCGTCTAGTTTAATTTTCCACTTGACAGGCGTAAGTATTTGTGCCTGCGCTACCAGCGCTATTAGCGCCAGCATGATTGAACTGATGAGTTTCTTCATTTTTTGTCCTTTATTGATAGATTACTTTGCTGTCGATGTGAATTTCTCCGGGATCCGTGTCTCGAAGCGCATCTCCTCGCCTGTTACCGGATGGATGAAACAGAGCCTGCGGGCATGGAGCATCAAGCGTCCGGCAGGATTTGTCTCCGCCCCATATTTAGAGTCTCCGGCTATCGGATGCCCGATGGATTGCATCTGCGCACGGATTTGATTCTTGCGTCCCGTCTCCAGATCGAGTTCCACGAGCGAATAACGATTGTTCGTTTGCAGGAGTCGGTAGCGTGTGATCGCTTCCTTCCCGTCACCATCTTGTGTCACGTACACTTGCATATGCTTGTTCTCCACGAGGTTGGATACGATCAAATCCGTGTCTTTCTCCGGCCGTCCCTCTATCACGGCCACATAGGTCCGTTGCGTGATAGCCTCGCTCCAGTTGGACTGTAGTTGCTCTTTTACCTTCTGGTTCTTGGCGAACATCATGATACCCGATGTGTCTCGGTCCAGACGGTGCAAGACGAATATCTTGTTGCGAGGGTCGCATTCTTTCAAGTAATCGCTCAGTATACGGTAGGCCGTACGCTCCTTGATACGATCGGTAGATACGGATAGCAAACCTTCCCGCTTGTTGATCACGATGAGGTCATCATCTTCCCAAACAATTCTAAGTAACGGATTGTTGAATTCCACCTTCCCTCTTCCATAGTTGATCCCGACCGTATCGTTAGGGTTCAGCGGGGCATCGAACTGCCGGGTGACTTTCCCGTTTACCGAGATCTGTCCCCTGCTCAATAATCCTTTCACGGATGAACGGCTTTGTTCTTTTAATAACTCGAACAGGAAAGGTAGCAAAGTGTTACTTTCACCCACCGTTACCCGTCGTTCTTTAGAGGGTTTACGTCGATTATCCCCTCCTTTATACTCAGATCGCTTTCTCATATCTATTTTTTATAGTACGCGAAGATACAGGCATTTACGCGAAACTGCAATAGCGCGGAATAGAAAAACCGTTATAAATAGTTTGCTTGTTATAGGAATAAACCTTCAAATCCCCGGATGTAAAAGTAATTGCCATTCACTCTATTTTCAAAATAGCGGCGTGGTCCTTATAAATCACGTCGTGATCTGTACAATCCACGGCTTGGTCTGTATAAACCACGTCGTGGTTTGTAGAATAGTGGCGTGTCCGACAGGGAATGCCTATTGTCTCGGCCGACTATATTTCCCGATGCTCAGCGTTTTTTGTCTATATTTTTTGTACTTTCGCGGATCGAGAAATGTGTAAAGACTAATTAGTTATAAAAATATGGAAATCGCTAGTAAGTACAATCCCGCTGAAGTAGAGGGGAAGTGGTATCAGTATTGGTTGGATAACGGCTTCTTTAAGTCAAAGCCAGACGGCCGTGAGCCGTACACGATCGTAATCCCGCCCCCTAACGTCACCGGCGTATTGCACATGGGACATATGCTTAACAATACGATCCAAGATATCTTGGTTCGCCGTGCCCGTATGATGGGTAAGAACGCTTGTTGGGTACCGGGTACGGACCATGCTTCGATCGCTACGGAGGCGAAAGTGGTGAATCGTTTGGCCGGGCAAGGAATCAAGAAGACCGATCTGACTCGCGACGAGTTCTTGCGTCACGCTTGGGAATGGAAAGAAGAGCATGGCGGCATCATCTTGAAGCAGCTTCGTAAATTGGGGGCTTCCTGCGATTGGGATCGTACGGCGTTCACGATGGACGAGAAACGTTCGGAAAGCGTTATCAAGGTTTTTGTCGATCTATATAAGAAAGGCTTGATCTACCGGGGCGTGCGTATGGTGAATTGGGACCCGAAGGCGTTGACGGCCCTGTCCGACGAGGAGGTTATCTATAAGGAAGAGCATAGCAAGTTGTACTATCTTCGCTATAAGATCGTAGGCGAGGAGGGATACGCCATTGTCGCCACTACCCGTCCGGAGACGATTATGGGAGATACGGCGATGTGTATCAACCCGAACGACCCGAAGAACCAACATCTGAGAGGAAAGAAAGTGATCGTTCCGCTGGTAGGCCGTGAGATTCCGGTGATCGAGGATGATTACGTAGATATAGAGTTCGGTACGGGCTGTTTGAAAGTGACCCCGGCACACGATGTAAACGACTATATGTTGGGCGAGAAATATAATTTGCCTTCTATCGATATATTCAACGATAACGGTACGCTGAGCGAGGCCGCCGGCCTGTATGTGGGCATGGATCGTTTCGATGTCCGCAAGCAAATCGAGGAAGACTTGCGTAACGCCGGTCTTTTGGAAAAGGTAGAGGCTTACGAGAACAAGGTGGGTTTCTCGGAGCGTACGAACGTGCCTATCGAACCGAAATTGTCTATGCAATGGTTCTTGAAGATGGAGCATCTCGCCCAGATCGCCTTGGAGCCGGTCATGAAGGACGATATCAAGTTCTATCCGCCGAAGTTCAAGAACACCTATCGCCATTGGATGGAGAATATCAAGGACTGGTGTATCAGCCGTCAGCTTTGGTGGGGGCACCGTATCCCGGCTTACTTCTTGCCGGAAGGCGGTTACGTGGTAGCCGAGACGGAAGAGAAAGCCTTGGAACTGGCGAAAGAGAAATGCGGTAACCCGAATCTGACCCTGTCTGATTTGCGTCAGGACGAGGACGTGTTGGACACTTGGCTGTGGCCGATCTCCCTGTTCGACGGTATCAATAACCCGGATAACGAGGAAATCAATTATTACTATCCGACCAGTGATTTGGTAACCGGACCGGATATTATTTTCTTCTGGGTAGCCCGTATGATTATGGCCGGCTATGAGTACAGAGGGAAAATGCCGTTTAAGAGCGTCTACTTTACGGGTATCGTTCGCGATAAGCTGGGACGTAAGATGTCCAAATCTTTAGGAAACTCTCCCGATCCGTTGCAATTGATCGAGCAATACGGTGCGGACGGCGTGCGTATGGGCTTGATGCTCGCGGCTCCTGCCGGAAATGATATTCCTTTCGATGATGCTTTGTGCGAGCAAGGGCGTAACTTCAATAATAAGATCTGGAACGCTTTCCGCTTAGTGAAGGGCTGGACGGTAGACGATACGATCGCCCAGCCGGAGGCTTCCGCTATCGCCGTGAAATGGTTCAAGATGCAGCTGGATAAGACGATTGCCGAGGTAGACGACTCTTTCAGTAAATATCGTCTGAGCGAAGCGATGATGGCTGTCTATAAATTGTTCTGGGATGAGTTCTCCTCATGGTATCTGGAGATGGTAAAACCGGGGTATCAGCAGCCGATCGACAAGGCTACTTATGAGGCTACGTTAGGTTTCTTCGATGCCTTGCTTCGTTTGCTTCATCCTTTCATGCCGTTTATTACCGAGGAATTATGGCAAGCCCTTGAGCCTCGCAAGGAAGGTGAGAGCTTGATGGTTGCCCAAATGCCGGAAGTAGCGGTTGTAGATAACGCTTATTTGGATGCTTTCGAGATCGTGAAAGAGATCGTTGGCGGTGTTCGTACCATTCGTTTGCAGAAGAATATACCGAATAAGGACGCATTGGAATTACAGATCGTGGGTGAGCACAATGAGGCGTTCAACGCTGTGATCGCTAAGATGTGTAACCTCTCTTCCATTTCCAAGGAAGAGGAGAAAGCGGTCGGTGCCGTATCGTTCTTGGTCCGTACGACTGAATATGCCGTACCTTTAGGAAATCTGATCAATGTGGAAGAAGAGTTGGCTAAGCTTCAAGAGGAATTGAAATACCAAAAAGGTTTCTTGATTTCTGTCATGAAGAAATTAGGCAATGAGAATTTCGTAAGCAAAGCCCCGGCGAAAGTAATCGAGATGGAGAAGAAAAAGCAAGCCGATGCCGAATCGAAGATTAAGTCTATCGAGGAAAGTATCGCCGCCTTGACAAAATAGAGAGAACAGCCGTTTCTTTGAAATAAGAGCCTATATCAATCTTTCTTTGGTTGATATAGGCTTTTTGTTGTATAAGTTGAAAATGTGATATTAAACTTGTCTATGTTGATGCCTTGGCATTTAAATTTTTATTAACTTGCCGGGCATTGAATAATGGATAGTCGTGCTAACTTTTCAAGGTATATATGAAGAGATTGTTTTTTATTGGTTGTTGGACGTTGATTCTAGCTTTGCTTATTTCGGATAGGGCGAAAGGTGACACGTTTGTCGATAGCTTACGAAGAGAAATCAAGGTTTTGCCGGATAGTAGTAAACTAATACGCTTGAACGAATTACTTTATGCCAATACGCATAACAAAGTATATAAAGTATATGCGGATTTGCTACTAGAAGAGGCACAGAGGCAACGTAACGATTATTACAAAGGAAATGCCTTACTATTCTTGATGCGTTATTACTATATGCAAGATCCGGATAGCTTGCGAATATATTTGAAAATAGCGGAACCCCTTTTCATCGCGACAAACCGGATCGAGGAATTATGTAGGGCGAAAGGATGGAATATCTATTCTTTAGCGAATGAGGGGATGCAGGGATTGGTAATCCGGGAGGTGGATAGCTTGAAGAATCTTGCGACCCGTTTTAACTATCCGGATGGGGTGGATATGGCAAACCAAGCTTTAGCGAATTTCTATTTTAATATAGGATTGGATGAGGAGGGTATTCAATTAAGCCGAGAGATCTTATCTAGCATGGAAGAACGTAATGTCTCTAGGATGCGTTGGTATTACGTGTTACGACTGTTGCTTACGAAGGATTTGCGATTGGAGTATTTGAATAAATTGGATTCTTGCATACAAGAGTGCGAGAAAGAGGGCATTACTCAATTGGATGCGGAACATACTGTCGCTTTTTTAAAAGATCGCTATCATTATTACTCGGCCCAGTATTACGTGGCGGAAAAAGAGCCTTCCTTGGTTTATCAGCACTTGAGGATGATGGAGGATATCGAAAAGAAGAATAATATGAATGCCGAGCAAATCCTGCCTCAATTCCTTTGGATGAATTATTACGCTTTAGCGGGGAAATATGAGAAGGCCATTGATTTGGCGAACAAATTGGAACTAATGCTCTTGGATAAGAAACGCTTTAGTGATTGGGTCTCAGTGGAGGATTTTAAGGCGGATCTCTATTATAAGCTTGGAAGAGGGATGGAAGCGGCTAGGGCTTACAGAGATTCTAAAGAAGTGCACGACTCGATTATGCGGGTAAAATATTACGAGGATTTAGCGAAGTTGAAAACCCAACGAGAGGTGGAAAAACTAGAGATACAAAGTAAGAAACTGGAGCTAGAGGCGGAAAAGTCGCATGTCCGTATCTTGATGCTTCGAGGAGGATTTGTCTTGGTGTTGTTACTCTGTGCGGGCTTGGGTATAGTCGCCTATACCCGTCATCGTGCGGGGATACGATTAAAGATCGCAAAAGAGAAAGCGGAGGAGGCGGATCACCTGAAATCCGCGTTCTTGGCAAACATGAATCATGAGATCAGGACGCCATTGAACGCCATCGTCGGATTCTCGCAGGTGATCGCCGATGAGGAAGATGCGGAAACTCGTCATGAACTCTCCAATATTATACAAAGTAATAATGAATTGTTGCAACGCTTGATAGAAGACGTATTGGATATATCGAAGATCGAGTCTAATACGTTGACTTTCGTTTTGGCAAATCATGAAATGAGGGCTTTAATGAAAGATATCTATAGTATCATTTTATTACGCATGCCCGAAAATGTAGAACTTCGATTGGATGATTGCCAACCTTTTACGCTTTATACCGATCGGAGTAGATTAACGCAAGTCCTCACTAATTTATTGACGAATGCTATCAAGCACACGAAAAAAGGTTATATTTGCTTCGGGTATGACGTGACGGAGCAGGAAATCCGCTTTTATGTGACGGATACAGGCGAGGGAATCCCGGACGACCAATTGGAACGGGTTTTCGATCGTTTTGTCAAGTTGACGCAATGGACCAATGGAGTCGGCTTGGGATTGGCTATCTCCAAGGCTTTGGTCACAAAGCTCGGCGGTCGTATAGAAGTGACTTCTCAGCAAGGGGTAGGCTCTACCTTTAGCGTTATTTTCCCACGATAAACAGTATACATTATATATAATATTGTAATAAACCATGAAACACTCAAGACGTACATTTTTTAAACAAGGATTGGCGGGTGCCCTTTTATTAGGTACCTCCACGATCGCCCGGGCCGCTTTGCCGGACCCTGTAAAGCCAAAGGCCCCGAAGGCCGTAAATCCATTCCATCTGGGAATGGCGGGATATACTTTCGTTAATTTTGATTTAGATACGACGTTGAAGACGTTGGAACGATTAGATATCCATTATCTTTGTATCAAGGATTTCCATTTGCCGCTGAATAGTACCGATGAGCAGATCAGGGCTTTTCATGATAAATGCGCGGCCCATAAAGTGACGGGATATGCCGTAGGCCCTATTTATATGAAGAGTGAGGAAGAGATAGACCGTGCGTTTGATTATGCGAAGCGGGTAGGAGTGAAGTTGATCGTCGGTGTCCCGAATTACGAGCTTTTACCCTATGTGGATAAAAAAGTGAAGGAGTATGATTTTCATTACGCCATCCACTTGCACGGTCCTGATATCAAGACGTATCCCGACGCTATGGACGTTTGGGAGCATACGAAGGATTTAGACCCCCGTATAGGTATGTGTCTGGATGTCGGGCATGACTTGCGAAACGGCTGTGATCCTGTCGCCGACTTGAAGAAATACCATACCCGGGTATTCGATATGCACATCAAGGACGTGACGGATTCTTCGAAGGCGGGAGTCGGGATCGAGATCGGTCGTGGAAAGATCGACTTCCCTGCGCTGATCCGTATGATGCGGGAAGTTAATTACACGGGAATGTGTAGCTTGGAATACGAGAAAGACATGAAAGACCCCTTCTTGGGGATCGCGGAGTCTATCGGCTATTTCAAGGCTGTGAGTGATTTGACATAATGTGGGGGCGTAAATCGCCCCCTTTTAAATAGATGAAGATGAGAAGCATTCTTTTTATAGGCATAGCGGGTGTGTTGTCCGCTTGTAGCACGATTAATTATGTAGGTATCGAGACGTATAACCCTGCGGAGGTGACATTTCCTGAGAATGTCGCCAAGGTACTTATCGTAAACAATGCTGTTCCCCAACCGGAGGATGCGGGTTACGAATACACCTTGCAGGGAGAAAAGCAGGATACTTGCAAAGCGAAAGCGGATAGTGCACTGTTTGACGCTTGCCGTACTTTAGGGGAGGCTATCGTGGAGGCTTCTTATTTTAACGACGTATTGCTTTACCATGATGCGGTTCGAAAAGATAATCAGGCGTTTCTGGATACGAAACTTACCCAAGGGCAAGTAGCGTCGCTATGTGATGAGACCGGTGCCGATGCGGTTATCTCCATCGACCGCTTGCTGTTCGATATGAAGAAAAGCGGGCGAAGGGTATGTAATGGGAATGATCGACGTGCAGATGGCTGGCGTGATACGCAGTTACGTTCCCGATCGTGAGGCTCCACTGGCGACGGTACATATGAAAGATAGTATTTATTGGGCGGAAAGTGCGGATTATATGCCGATCTTGGATAAGGTATTGCCCTCTCCGGAGAATGCTTTGCGTGGGGCCGGTAAATATTTCGGGGCGAAGGTCTACGCTAATTTTGTTCCTCATTGGGAGAAGGAGACTCGTTGGTACTTTACCGGAATGGGTTCACGTTGGAAAGAGGCTTCCGCTTATGCGGCTAATGAGAAATGGGATATGGCGGAAGATCGTTGGTCCGGGCTTTACCGGGGTACGGGAAACTGGAAAAGCCGGGCGAAGGCGGCCTCTAATCTGGCCCTATGCCATGAGATGAGAGGAGATTTAAAAGAAGCCTATGAGTGGGCTCATAAATCATACGATTTATTCAAGCGTAATAATGGTGATAATGATAAGAGTACCAAATTATTGGAACTCTATGTACAGGCGTTGGCCGAACGAATTCGTTCCGATAAGAAACTAAATGTGCAATTTGGTGAGGATTAACGGCGTTATTCGGTGAATTATTATTACTTTTGACGCATATTCGAATAAAGGAGAATTAATATATGAACGCAAATATGGCAAAGGTTCAATCCCTCATCGAGAACGCTTTTACGTCGGCTGTTGAAAAGCTGGCCAAGGATGAGTCCGGTAATTTTATAAGCGACTTATATGTGCAGGCTGATGCGGAAAGCGGGGAACTGCAAATTTATGATGATGAGGAGCATTTGATCGAAAAGATCGTTATCTTCGATTGGGTGAACTCGAACGAGGAGGAGAACGCATTCAATAAGCGGGTTGCCGCTTCGGTGAAGGCGGTTCTTACGATCTTGTCTACCAAGAATATTTTTGACGTCCCCCGATTCATGAAGCCTCTTTCTGTTAGCTTGACCGATGAGGATTTTGTTGTAATAGAGGAACTTCTCTTCATCGATGATGATATGCTTCGTCTGGACGATCCTCTATTAAAAGATTTAGATGCAGATTTAGATGATTTTTTAGCGAATCTTCTTGCAGATGTCAAATAAACCCTGTATCTTTGCGCCCGAAATAAAGAAACAAATGTTGCCGAAATAGCTCAGCTGGTAGAGCAACGCATTCGTAATGCGTAGGTCGCCGGTTCAAGTCCGGCTTTCGGCTCTTCATGATAAGGTAGCTATCGTAATGGTAGCTGCCTTTTTTTGTGTTGATAATACATACCATTTACATACAATTAACTCCTCGATAGGGCTCCAAGTTTAGATGTCCTACCTTTAATTCCGGACAGAAGAACGACCTCATGTCTACCCCCCCCTAGATATATTCATTAAGTTTACCTTGCATTTAATAAGCCATAAGTTCTTTCCAATTCAAACGATTTAGTAACTTTGCATTATAGTCCGTCACACCTAAGGCGTTAGGTCACTGATGGAAGACATATTTAGTTAACGAAGTGCGTTTGACATATTATCCTATCGTGAAATCTCGACAATTTCAATCTCTAAGGATAATAGGCAAGAACGTCCTCGCTCGCTATGTTGTTATATACCTTTCCACATTGTGAAAGGACAATATACTCCATAGGGGCGTAGGGCTATTGTTTATTACTTAGAGATGGGCAGTCGAGAGCCTCACGATGGTAGTATTCAGTAGTTCCTGCGCCTTTTTTGTGTTTAATAGCTTACCAGAGGGAACTGGTAAGCAACTTTAAATTTTGTCTTATGGGATTATTCACTTTTGTAGAACGAATTTCCTTATTGTACGATTGTAGAGCCATTATGAAATTGATGGTGAAACTTCAAAGGTGTTCTGAGCCAGACAAGGTGGAATTATGCCTTGAGGTGGAGAAAAGGGTACAAGCCTTATCCTGTAAAGGCGATAAGATGCTAGATGCGGCTCTGAGCGTTATCATACCAATTCAAGGCAGGGATAACGACCTATATTCCTTCTTGCTAATAGTGAGGGAAGAGCTGGATTCATTCAGCAAATGTTGGTGTGCAGGTATGATCTGTTAGTACTATAAAACTGCAGAAAATAATCCGAAGATTATTTGTATAATAATCTTTGGATTATTAGATTTGTGCTGTCAACCCAAACGAGTATTAACGATAAATTTTAAGTCGATGACAAAAGAAGAGCGAGAGAAGCTCGTTCAACAAATGGAAAACCTAAAGTTGCTTTTTGAATTCCATACAGGGAATCGAGTAATAAAAGGAGATCCAGAGTTCGAGCAATATATCAATGATATTTTGGATATGATTGCGGAGATCGAAGAAAAACTAAAAAACTGAGTAATAAACAAGACCCCTCTTTTGGGGGGATAAAAATAATATATTTATGAGAGACTTATCAAAATTTTTACCAACTGCGGACATGCAGGCTGATTTTGAAAAGTTCCAAAGTCTGTCTCCCGAGGAGCGTGCGATGTTTCAAGAAGAGCGTGCCCGTAAGATGGAATCAATGCCCGGGGAAGAACGTGAGGCTTTTGTCGATTCTACTCGTGAAGGATTACGTGCGATTAAGAATGAATTGCAGGATGTTAAACTTGCTTTGGAATTAGGAGATATCGCGAATGCAATCTCTTTGAGTTATATAGCGAAGGCTTATTTTGGAAAAAGTAAGAACTGGCTTTACCAGCGTTTAAATGGAAATAAGGTTAATGGTAAACCCGCTCAATTTACGGAAGAGGAACGTAAACGTTTTGCGGAAGCTCTGCTAGATTTGAGTAAGAGGATAAATGAAACTGCGCTTAAGTTTGCTTAAGCTCGAAGTGTTTGACAATAATTTTGGCCCTGCTTTATTTTAAAGTGGGGCTTTCTTGTTTTTCTCGTAAGGTTTCCTCATTTTTACATTGCATAATATTATTTTCTAGGTGTTGTAAACCAATTACAATTGGCCTTGATTTTATTGGGCTAGGATTAATAATATATTGTAGTTTCCCTTAAAAATAACCTTTATGCAAAACTATACACAACAGCCTTCTGTTTCAAGAGTTATTCCTCCTTCACAAAAAATAAATAAATGTGTGGGTATAGAAGAGTTTTAAACTAAATGCCGCATGTCTTAACTGATTACCCAGAATATGTGACTATGACAAGAGGTTGGCTGATACCTAATACACCAATACCTGCTAAGCCTCATAGAGAGTATCAATGACAAAAGGGAATACCCGTTGCTGGATATTCCCTAAATGTTTGATATATGCTAAATTGTGGAGCATATCGGACTCGAACCGATCACCTACAGACTGCCAGTCTGTCGCTCTAGCCAGATGAGCTAATGCCCCGTCTTGTTAATTCATGTGCAAATATAAGGCTTTTCTTGATATATGCGCTATCTTTGTATAAGAAATTTCAAGAGAAAGGAAAGAAGATGATAGTTTATAATACGACTTTTCATATCCATAAGGATATCGTGGATGAGTGTCTGGAATATTTGAAGAATAGTTATATACCGAAAGCCTCCGAGAGCGGTATCCTTTATAGTCCTTATTTGAGACGGATCTTGGATTCGCGGAATGAGGAAGGTGAAAGTTTTTCCGTACAGTTTCATACGAGGGATATCGATTCGTTGAATGAGTGGGTGCGTAAGGAAGGCGGAGCCTTGCAGCAAGATTTGATAGGACGTTATAAAGAGAAGATCGCTGGATTCTCTACCCTGTTGGAAGATATAGAGCTACCTAAATGATAAAG
>OGCQ01003063.1_pt1 | contig 15780 bp, 10 predicted proteins | sample 1570161 | NCBI WGS metagenome assembly OGCQ01 (sample SAMEA4384402, study PRJEB24528) | human gut metagenome
CCGGAGACGAAGTAACCGTTTCGATGATGAGCGATTATCTGAAAGAACAGGAAAAGATGGTTTGGATGTTGACGGCTTATAACAGCAAGTAAATACAAGGTTTAGGTTTTAAGTGAAAAACAGGCTGACTCGTGATTATTCAGAGTCAGCCTGTTCCATGTTTATAAACTCAGATTAGAAATAAGTCTCTTCGTCACTCACTGACTCTCTACAAAAATATCTTTTGTTAGTCTTATATCATCCGAAGAGGCACCAATCATTATCCGGAAATCTCCTATTTCCACAACACGCGCCATATTCCGGTCGATAATGGACAGGTCTTTTTCGGTCAAAGTGAAAAAGATTTCCTTCTCCTCTCCTCTTTTCAGGAAGAAGCGTTCAAAACACTTTAATTGTCTGAGAGGCTGAACTACCGAAGCATATTCATCCCTCAGATAAAGTTGTGCCACTTCTTCACCGTCATAGCTTCCTGTATTTTTCACTTTGAATGAAACTTCAAAATGGCAGGGAGATTTACGTATTACCTGTAAATCCGAATATTCGAAAGTGGTATAACTCAACCCATAGCCAAAAGTGTATAATGGAGAAGCAGCTTGTTCGACATAATCATGATTGCGGGGAGCCTTTTTATTATAATAGACAGGTATCTGTCCGACAGAACGGGGGACGGAAACCGGCAATCGTCCGGCAGGATTATAATCTCCAAACAAAACATCAGCTATTGCATACCCTCCTTCCTGCCCCGGATAAGAAGCGGTCAGCAATGCATCGGCATACTCGGATGCCCAGACTTTATCCAGCGGACGACCTTCAATATAGACTACGATCAGTGGCTTCCCGGTAGCCTTCAATGCAATCAATAAATCTTGTTGTTTTCCCAGTAAAGTCAAGGTAGCCCTGTCAAAACCCTCGCCACATTCCATGTCACTGATACTCTTTTCGTCAGCAATTGCTGCACCCGTCTCCTGATAGCTCGTCTTGAAATCACGTGCGCTGGATCCTCCCACCACCGCTATTATGACTTCCGAACGGCTAGCTGCCTCCACCGCTTCCGCTATTTCGTTTACTGTCGTATCACGAATAGCGCATCCACGCACATACTCCACCTTAGAAGGAGACAGTTTGGAGATCACTCCGTCTAACACGGTTTTTATGTTTTCATCTTCTTGCGGAGCTGTATAGTCCCCCAGCATATTATAACGATTATCCGCATTAGGTCCGACAACTGCCACTTTTTTAATCTTTTTATTCAAAGGAAGAATCGAATTCTTGTTCTTCAGCAATACGATAGATGATTGCGCCACTTTATGTGCCAGTCTGATATGTTCCTCACTACGTACCACCTTCGTTGCAGACTTCGGATTCACATAAGGATGCTCAAACAAACCCATTTCAAACTTCATCCGTAATACCCGGCATACGGCAGTATCAATCACTGCTTCACTGATTTTTCCGGATTGAACGGCATGAGTAAGATTCATAAATGCATTGCCCCCCAAATCAATATCCACTCCGGCAGAAACGACCTGCATAGCTGCCTCTTCTATAGTAGGAGCAACAAAGTGACTTTCATGGACTCCTTCAATACTATATAAGTCTGAAACAACAAAGCCACGGAATCTCCACTCGTTACGCAGTAATTGTGTCAGCAGATAATAATTAGCCGTACAGGGGATACCATCTATTGAATTGTAGGAGGTCATTACAGAGAGTGCTCCCGCATCGATCGCTTCCTGAAAAGGAGGAAGAAAGTTTTCGTGCAGATCTCTGGTCCCTACCGATGCATAATTACCGTTTTGTCCACCTTCCGGTACCGCATAAGCTAAAAAATGCTTCAGGGTAGCGATAGTAGCATATTCACGGGATAGGTCTCCGCTACCTAGCCCTATGACCATCGCCGCTCCCAGTCGTCCACTCAATACAGGATCTTCACCAAAGGTTTCTTCGACACGTGACCAGCGAGGATCACGAGATAAATCCAGTACAGGACCATAACTGATATGTGCACCCTGTGAACGAATCTCTTTAGCAATCACATTTCCTACTTCTTCAATCAGTGTCGGTGACCAAGTTGCCGCCATCCCTATGCCGGTTGGAAAAACGGTCGTTCCAATCGCCATATGTCCGTGAGGTGCTTCTTCAGCCAAAAATAAGGGAATACCCAAACGGGTATTTTCAATCACATATTTCTGCAATGCGTTGCCGGCTTTGGCAGCCAGTTCGGGATTAAGTCCATTTTCCAATGTTTTCTTAGTCCAAGGGTCCGCACGATAAGTTGCCCACAGCATACCTGCGTTCTTTTCTTTCATTAGTCTTTTAAACTTTTCAGAAGGATGTACTTCATCGTCCTTTATTTCGTACATTTCCCAACCAAGAGGACATAATAGTTGCCCGACCTTTTCTTCCAATGTCATACGTGAAAGCAAGTCTTTCACCCGTTCATCAACAGACAAGACCGGATTTTTATAAGGTAACAGAGAAGATTGGGCAAAAGCCACGACATTCATCGCCAATCCTACAATCAAAATATATAATCGCTTTGTCAACATACAATATGATATAATATAAAAATTACTTTCCGCTGGTTTCGCAGAAGTTTTCATGCGGTGAAACTTTAGTTCCAAGCTGACGAAACTTTAGTTTCAAGCCTCAGAAACTAAATGTTCTGCCAATTGAAACAAACCAAAGATACTATCAATTCAAAGAATCCATCAAGAGATCACACAAAGATATAATAATCACTGTGTTGCAGATAAATTATCTGCAACACATCTGCAACAGGTATCTGCAACACTATAAGCCACTATAAATCACCGAATAAACAAGCAGGTGGCAGATATTGCAGATAAAATCAAAAAATATTCTAGAGAGAGGCTATCGACACCCAATTTCCGCTATTCCCAAAGAATCACTTTCATCTACCATACGAGTCGCTTTTAACTTAAGATAGCGAGCCTCAACCGGACTAAAGTACACATTCTGAAGAATCGGATTATTACGGATGTTCGAGAATTCGCCCTGTGCTACGACTTGCATCGCCTCTTCGGTAATACCGGCAGACAATTCGTATGATGAGATCAACCCTTTACTATATTCACTTTGATCAGGTAAATAATAGAATGAATGGATTGTACGATTTTCACCAAGATCAATCATGATTTCCTTGCCTGAGATTAAAGCAGCAGTCTGATCGTCCTTGTCACTACATTTCTTTGCTTCTTCCGTATCCACTCCCAAAATTGTAAAAGGGAAACTTTTCAGTTCTGAGGTTGCCGGTGTATAATTTTCCGTTGCATCGGGAGCATAATAAGCCCCGACCTCATTGATACACAAACATGCACGAGCATCCGTAAACCGTATACGCAATTCTTCTGTTTCGATCATTTCAAAGCGTAACAAACGTTTGTATCCTACGGTTGTAGTTTCTTCGTTGCATTTAACCGACAACCACTGATCGCCCTCCTTATATTCTACAACAAAGGAATTAACCCTTTGTCCCAAAGGTATATACTCCTGAATCATTACCCGATTCATCTTCGTCGGCTGACTAAAAGTGAAAGTCAGATCGGCGGTAGTCACTCCGTCATTGGTTGCCCAATAAGTATCGTACTTTCCGTCCGTTACGGCACGAACCTTGAATTGTCCTCCACGCTCGTCGGAAGCTGATACTTTTGCACTGCTCAATAAATTATCTGCCAATTCTTTCTGAACTCTCTGATGGAATGAAACAGCATTCAATGAATCGGTCGGATGAATCAAACCGTTGCGGTCTACAGGAAAGTTTAATAATAAAGTCGCATTATGACCTACACTACGATAATACAAGTCCGTCAGTTGATCGACTGTTTTTACCTTGTCGTCTTCCTCTGGGTGATAGAACCATCCCGGACGGATAGAAACGTCACACTCGGCAGCGACCCATTGATTTCCATCGGCATGCCCGTACTGTAATTCCCGATACTTGGGATATCCCGGATATACCTCGCCTGCCCGAAGGAAAGACCAGTTAGTAGCTCCGGCAAATCCATTCTCATTTCCTACCCAACGGCAGCCCGGCCCTCCGTCTGAGAAAATCACAGCCTGCGGTTGCAGTTCATCGATCATCTTATAAGCTCGCGGGTAATCATAGTATGTTTTGCGGTCGATCGTACGTGCGTCTTTCGCTCCTCCGTACCAACCGTCTCCTCCGTTGGCTCCGTCAAACCAGATTTCAAAAACATCACCATAATTAGTGAGCAATTCATGCAACTGCTTATAGAAATAATCTACATACTCCGGCGTTCCATAATTGGCCTGATGCCTGTCCCACGGAGAGAGATAAACGGCAAATTTGATTCCATACTTCTTACAGGCATCGGAAAGTTCGCGTACAATATCACCTTTACCATCTTTGTAAGGGGTATTTCTAATACAGTATTCGGTAAGCTGTGTAGGCCACAGACAAAAGCCGTCATGATGTTTGGCAGTCAGGATTACTCCTTTCATACCGGAATTGACAAATGTCTGCACCCATTGCTCGCAGTCCAGACGAGCAGGATTGAACGTTTTCGGATCAGAGTCGCCATAACCCCATTCACGGTCATTGAAGGTATTGAGACCGAAGTGTACAAAGGCATATGTTTCCATCTTCTGCCAATTTACTTGCTTTTCCTGAGGAACGGGTAAAATAGCTTCCGGTGCCGAAACACTCTGACATCCTGTTAAAAGTAGACTGAATACTACTGTAGAAATACTGGTTGCGATTGGTTTTCTCTTCATGGTGTTCGATTCATTTATAGTTTTATCTTTTCAGGTTATTTTATTTGCCGGTGCTAAGATAGGAAATATTATATTACTAATCAACCGGATTGGTACATGTTATCTTCAGCGGTTTCATTAATGCCCGCCCGTTGATCACAGGATAGACACGTGTTTCGGTCGGAAAGCTGCCGGAATATTGATATTCAACGGGCATCACACCTTCTTCACGGGCTTTCACCTGACGGGGACTGGTAAACTTAAGATCTGTATTACCACCTATAACGACAAACATAAGCTGTATATCATTATCGGTATCGTTTACGTATTTCAGTTTCATTGTTTTCGTACCGCCTTTGCCTATGGTACCGAATGCCATTACTTCGAAATTCATCCAAAGTCCACTACCGTACTCATACGGATAATTCTCTGATACCGGATGTTTGCAGGGAATGACGGTGCCTTTTACCCAAATACGGTTGTAGTTGGCATTGTTATTGCTCAAAACAACTACTTCTTTACTAAAGAAGCCCGGTCGGTAGGCCGGATTGTAAGTCACTTTCACTTTACCTGTAGTATTCGGTCGGAGCGGTTCTTTAGGAAATTCAAACTGTACACAACCACAGCCGCTTGTTACTCCATTGATAGAAATAACTTTTTGACTGACATTCTTAAACTCAAATTCATGTGAAACCAGTCCATCTTCTTCCTTTATTTCTCCAAAATCAAAGACACGTTCTTCGAACACCAGTTCTTCCGAATGCTGAAGTTCTTGCGCCATTGCAGGAAGGAGCATCAGGAATAAGAAGGAAATAGATAGAATCAGTGTTTTCATAATCTACAAGTATTATACAAACATTACATTTTTCAAAGATAAGAGGGGGCAACGTTTCTCTTATCACCAATCAACTTTATCCCCCTCTTCTATCAGATACGAAAGCCGTTTATTCGACGTAAACGTCCAATTCGTTAAAAGTACGATAGTAATATCCCCATGAGCCACCACCGCTGCTCCATTGCAGAGACAATCTTACATATCGTGCCGGAACCGCACCATAAAGTATGATATATTGATCTGTATTGTTTTCCACTACGGGAGCGGCAGTTCCTGCATCTGTCCAGTTGTTGCCATCAGTACTCAACTCTACTCCGATTCTGCTAAAGTTATAGTATGAGCCCCAACTTGAAGACGAGTTCTTGAAATAAAGAGCAGTTACCTTATTCGTCGCATGCATATCGAGCGTAAAAATAGGATTCTCTTCATTGGAGAAGGATGCACCGGAACCGGTATTTCCATCAAAGATACAGGCAATGGAGTTCTCATCTACTGAAGCGTCTGTAGTCGTAGCCGTCCATACAGAGCGGTCACTCACTTTTGTTCCTGTTATATCGCCAGAACCTGCATCTTCCTTGATCAATTTTTCTTCTAAATTCACCACTACATAAGCCAAATTCTTAGTGACGGTAACCTTTCCTCTGGTTGTCGATTCTAACCGTACAGGTATCAGATAGGTTCCCTTTTCGGACAATCCGGAATACTTATCTTCCGGAATTACGACTTCAATAGAATCAGATGATATATAAGCACCGCTGCCCACACTGACAGATGCTTTCTGCAAAACAGCTGCAGAGGTCGTTTTATACTCTGTACCATTCTCCGTATTGAAAGTCTCAACTAGACTATTATCAATAGTAGCCGTCACCGTTGCAGTTCCATCCATTGGGCGAGTGGCAGATACTCCAAACTTAGCGTAAATTTCATCACCAAAATATCCGACGGGTGTAGAAACCACCGTAAAAGTCTCAACAGCCGCAGACACATTATCGAGCTGGCCTTTCGAAGGGAAATAAATTAAATTATCAGGATTACCCACAACATCGTAACTCTCATCATCGCATGACTGAAAGCTGAATAGGCCGGCTACCGTCAATAATCCTAAGAAATATTTATTTATTTTCATAGCTATCATTTATTTTATTACTCGTTACACCTATTATTATCATCACTATCCCATGCTATAGCACTGCTATAATTTAAGTTATAAGTCAATCCAGCTCCTTCATTTATCTCACGAGCTGTATTTGTCCAGTCCATATCATAGCCATTTTGGGTTGCATCTTTAAAAATGTGTCCTTCGCCCTCATTCATTTTCCAGTAAGCAACCAGTCCTTCCGACTGCGGGTCAACGCCACAAAGATTCATCTGTAGTTCGCCTGTACTCAACGCACGGTTCCATACACGTACTTCGGCAATACGACCACGGAAATACTGAGATCCCCGATAGCCTGTCCAAGACATACCCAACTCAAAACGTTGGAAATCTACCGGTTTACCATCACCATCGCCCTGAGCATCTTTCACTCCGTCTACATACATAGTCAATTTACTACCATCATAAGTCAGAGAAATCATATACCAACGGTCGGTACTGAAACGAGTGCCGGACACAATACTACCACTGGGACTTACCCATTGCAATGCATTTATATCCAATCCGTTTTCTCCAAAACGAAGCATGCTCGAACGTTGTTCGTCTGCTGAGGTGAAGCTACACAGACGGGCAATCCGATGCCATTCCTGAGAATAACACTTAATCTCATAGGTGAAGTTGGACAATTCCTGCTTCTTGTCATCCGGGAAAATAAAGTTACTATAAAGATTGGTGTTACTAATATTCAATGACGTAAAATGAATAACACGGGATATCTGCAAGAATATCGTTTTCGAAGGTTTCAATATTTCCAACCCGTCCACTTGCAACATAGTGACAGGAATGACATATACACGTCCTTCGGCAAAATCTTCCGTCGAGGTTACCTTGACAGTAACCGGCGTTGAGAAAGCTTTGCCTTCCTGAATGACAGCATCAGCATTTTCGAGGACTACAGCACCCTCCGGAATTGGATAATATTTAGTATTATGCTCATTATTGTAGGACTCTACCAACGATCTGTCAATCGCAAACTTAACATTCACATCTTTATCCACTTTATTGGTAGTAGAAGCGGTGACTGCATACGAAGAAGGAGTATCCTCTACTACAAACTTTGTTACAGGTGTCGTTTCTGTTCCTGTAATAAAAGCCACATTTTTATTATAATCGAATTTATCACCCTCCGTACAACTCAAGATGGATAAACCCACTATTACTCCCAATAAGGAATGTTTAAATATATATGTTTTCATCATGATTCTTATTTATTCATTATTTATTCACTTATTGCAGGATTCATTATCTGAATAGCTTCCCTGAACTCATTGTAAGGTATACCTGACGATGAGTAATAGTTTCTTCCCAAGAAGAATACTCCACATCCGCCTTTACGGCCTTTCGACGGTTCCCAACGTGCATAGTTCATCAGTTGCCCCCCATCAGCATAGAATACTCCGAACGATTCGCAATAAATCATCTTTTCGGGTGGAAAGTTACTGGGTTGAGTCAAGAACCCCACTTGATCACTATAAGCCTGTTGAACGATATAATCACAATAAGGTATGATGTCTGTCGGTGGTGTTCCACTGAAGTAGTCAACGATAAGCAACTTATCCGGCTGTTCGCCTTCAGGACCAAAATACTTGCCAAGTTCCTTTATCAATCTGACCAAATCGGAACCACTCCAACCTTCCCAGTCAACGTCTACTCCATCAAGTCCCGGTTCCAACACTTGATTCACAATCCATTTTGCATATGCAGCCATCGCTTCATCGTCCTTATTCTGGCTAAGATCATAATCAACCCCATCAACGGTGAACTGGTGTCTGTAATGAGAAGCATCGGCATGCATGACAAAACGTGTACCCAGTTTCCGCTGGCAGTATTGCATATCCGCATATGCTATCGGATGTGTCTCTGCTGTCGGTATTCCCATCCAAAGGTTTACAATATCTATACTGTCAGGCAGTCCTACCATACGTTCACCCCACGACGCGGGATCTTTATAGCCTGTCACACCTTCGATCGGTGACCACGCTTCGTAATAAGCATAACTTATCTCATGATCGCTTTTCTTGAAAGCACGCAGATTCTCAAAATACTGCTCGTCATATGTTTTCAGTTTCTGAATTTCTAACGCTTCCACATCGGTATCACAACTATAGAAAAAGAATGTTCCGATAAGGAAAGTCAGTAAACCTGTTATTTTTGTTTTCATCGTAATTAGTGTTTTTAGAATTAAACAATGTCCATTCTCCTGTTATCGGGATTTTTTGTCCCACCAGAGTTTAGTTCCACCCGTATCCTGACCACCCAAAGCCGATATACCACTGGCAACGCCGCTAGCATTGTTGATCTTCTCGTCGCGTGTATAAGGCAGACGGCGGACTTGCAACTGGGTATCAATCGTACCATTACTACTGTTTCTTACTACAGGAATAACTTCCGGATAGCCTGTACGACGATATTCACTCCAGCCTTCGGGACCGTCGGGATAAATGGCAATCCACTTCTGTGTAATGATGCGTTCCAACTGAGCTTCAAATCCGGCATTATCATCCCATGCAGGAGTAACCCTGCTGCTGAAGGTATAATTATCACTACCCACATTATCTGCAAAAGCACCCGGAGTCGAGGTATGATCAGCCAAATAATCATCTACACCAGCGGCATTATTCTCCTCAAACGACATGCGTACACCTTGCTCATAGAATGATTTGGCCGTTCCACCCATATCCCAGCCGCGTAATGCACCTTCGGCACGCAGGAAGAACGATTCGGCAGCCGTCATCCATACTACCGGAGTAGAAGCACGGTTAATATTCAGATTAGAGATTTTATTGCCTTGATAATTGCTCATATTGCTTGTTGTGATACCAATACGTACGCCATGATATTCACCGTCATCGGCGGCTGTAAAATAAGAGCTGATTCGCGAATCATTCAGTCCGTTCAAATAGGCTACGATGGTAGCACCCGGACGACAGTCACCCGAATTGAAGTTATAGGCTATCTCGTGCAACGGATGATGATATTCCAATGAATTATGCGAAAGTTCGGCACGTTCCGCTTTACTTTCGATAAAGCCGAACATGTTTTCCATTGACTTCTTTGCCTGTGCTTCTGCCAGTGTGGGATTCGCATAAGAAACACGTATAGCAAGACGCAAACGCAGTGTGTTGGCAAACTTCACCCACTTCTCTACGTCCCCCCCATATACACAGTCATAGTCACTCATCAGCTTAGCATCCACATTTCCGTTCACATAATTGCTCAATACTTCGATAGCATTATCCAGTTCTTCAAAAAACTTATTATAAACCAAATCCAATGCGTCATATAAGCTGGAAGAGCCATAGTTTACATATGGAATAGGCCCAAATGTGTCAGCAATACGGTGCATGCCTTCTACCTTTACGATGGTAGCCAATGCGTCAACTTCCGGCAGTTCCTGTTCAGTGGCTATTTTGTGAATACTTTGCCATGGTGCCATAATGCCGGTATAGGCATAATCAAAAGTGGCATTCACCCATTGTTCCTGAAAGTTATACTGCCCGTTATGATTGGTAGATCCTAAGGTAGCGGCAATATAGCCCGAATAGAGGTCATGCGATAAGTTCTGGGCAATCTGATAGTCAGAGTCGAGCTTGTCGCCATCATTTATGATTACAACCCGACGCAGCATTTGCGAAAAGAAAGCACCCGTCTTCAAGTTGTCTACTTCCATCATTTCCTCGGTGACTTCATTCGGATTTACGTTATCCTCATAGTCGATACACGAAATGTTATTTAATAGCATCAAAGATATCCCGAGAATGGAAAGTTTGTTCCATGATAGTATTTTATTTAATATCATATCTTCTACAATTTATAAGTTTGATTAGAAATTAACTTTCACAGAGAATCCCAAATTACGCAGACTTGGCGACATAAACATGTCGATACCTTGAAAGTAAGTGCCTGTACTTGCTGTCAGTTCCGGATCGAACGGAGCTTTTCTATAAAGGAAAAAGAGATTCTTGCCGATGAAAGATACGTTCAATCCCTTAATCCAGTCCACATACTTGTTGATAGGAATATCATAGCCTAACGATAACTCAGCCAAACGGACATTAGTCGCACTGTAGGTGTACATAGAACCAATACCACCCTGAGCACCGGCACCTCCAATTTTCGTATAGTAATCTTCCGCACCGATAGGACGACCGTTAACAATGGCTCCACCATTATCACGGGCAATGGCTGTAGCCTTTGAAGAGCCGTATGCGTCCATCGTCGCCTGTGTCTGTGATACAACTACACCACCGACACGTGCCGTGAACAGGAATCCCAATGAAAGCCCTTTGTAACTGAATGTGTTTCCCCAACCGAGGTTATACTTAGGAGCACTATTACCGGCCTTTACAAATTCATCAGGCTGAGTGACTACAACCTGGTCCGAAGGATGGACATAGATAGCTCCATGTTCGTCCGTGCGAAGCGTATTCACATAAATATCGCCGATAGATCCGCCTTCTGTCAGTATCATTTTATACATACTTGTCCCGCCCATATCAATTCTATCCAAAGAGGTAAGTTCGTGCGTATAAGGATCTTCATAGTTGCGCAGCAATTCCACCACTTTATTTCGGTTCAATGAATAGGTCAGATACGAACTCCAGCCAAAATCTCCCCATTTGTCCTCAAAGCGCAAAGACAATTCGATACCTTTATTATCTACACGACCGCCATTGACTACTTCCGATTTATAGCCGGTAGTAGAAGAAAGGGTACGTTCAAAGAACTGATTGTAGGTACGTGACTGATAGATAGATCCATCCAATCTCAAACGGTTCTTGAAGAAGACAAAGTTAAATCCGGCTTCCCATGATTTGGTACGTTCCGGCTTCAGATTGGGGTTAGGACGTCGGGACTGAGTAACAGGAACGCCATCAACCAACTCATAAGTCGGAATAGCCAGAAATACATCCGGTGAATTACCTACTTCCGAATAAGAAATACGTACTTTCATGTATGGCATAATATCCGTACTGCAACGGAATATATCTGTGATAATCCCCGAAAGACCGATAGACGGATAGAAGAAAGAACCGGTATTCGTCCCTTTGAAAGTAGATGACCAGTCGTTACGAGCCGTCACATCCAGATAAGCCATAGACTTGTAACCGATCTGGGCACTACCGAATATGGCGCGTTTTTTCAAATGATAGCCATATTGGTTGGCCAGATTCTTCTCTGAAGTATCCACGTTGCCAAAAGTAAAAAGGTTGGCTACCGACTTCAGTTTGCCTCCGAAATAATCAGACTGATAATCATTGTTTTCAAAGTTCCCACCCACATTGGCTGTTACATTGAGAGTATTATCGACAAAGTACTTATTAATATTTAGCAATAATTCACCGTATATCTGCTGATTCTCGATATTACTCTTGGAGTAATAACCGTATTTAGAAGCAAACAAAGTATTTGTTCCGGCATCATACATGCGCTCACGGCGTTCGTTATTGCGGTCCATTTTGGCACGGGCTGTTACATTAATCCAGTCAGCAAACTCATATTTTGCCGATGCGGTTGCCATATAACGGTTCTTGTGATTAGGTATTTTAATATGCTCGGTAATCCAGTATGGATTCTGTAAAGCCAGACTTGTGCTGTAAGGCCAGTACTGAGTCAGCAAATTTCGTTCCGAATCGTACCGCTGATACGCCTGTACTTTGGAGAAATCATCTCCCGCAGGAAACAGATAAAGAGGTACTAACGGGTTATAGTAAAGTCCCTGAGAGGTCATATTCTGTTCTTTTACAGAACTAAGCATAAAGCTCAGGTCAAGAGTCAGCTTATCTTTCAGCATCTTGGCTACATTACGGACAGTGACATTGTAACGTTCGTAGTCATTATTATGGATAATACCTTTGGCATTGGTAGTACCTAAAGATAAGTAAGTCTGATTCTTGTCAGTACCTGTAGAAAGACTGGCAGCGTTGGTTACATTCACACCTGTCTGAAAGAAGTCTTTAGGATCATAGCTGCTCGGCGTATTCAATTTACTGCCCCAGCTATAGTAACTACCCACTTCTGTCTGCCCATAAGTATTTTGAAATTCGGGCAAGACAAGAGGAGCGGAGAAAGTCGTATTATTGGATATGCTGACTGAAGTACGTCCTTCCCTACCTTTTTTAGTAGTAATCATTACTACCCCATTGGCAGCGGCACTACCGTAAAGAGCAGCAGCTGACGGTCCGCTCAAGACAGAGATACTCTCTATATCCTCGGGGTTCAGACCAGAAATAGGATCACCGGACTGACCGGCACCTTCATATGAATCCGTAGGCTGTGTAGAAGCGGCACTCATATCACTCATCGGGATACCATCAACCACATAAAGAGCATTGTTATTACCATTCAATGATTTGGTTCCACGCATCACAACACGTGAAGAGCCACCGACACCAGCTGAAGATGAGTTAATTGTAACACCCGCAACTTTACCGTTCAGATTATTGACGAAGTTGGCATCTGCAATGCGTGTAATCTCAGCATTGCTTACTTGTTGTACATTGTATGACAAAGATTTAGCTTCCTTCTTGATACCCAATGCAGTAACAACGACTTCATTCAGTACTTCCGTATCTTCTGTCAGCACAATATTCAGAACTTGGGCATTCTGTACCTTTATTGTTTTCGTGGCATATCCCACATAAGAAATTTCCAGAATATCTCCTTTCCTGGTCTGCAGCGAAAAGTTTCCGTTTATATCGGTGATAGTACCGACCGTAGAATCTTTCACTTTCACATTCACACCGATCAAGGGATCTCCGCCAGCATCCTTCACAACTCCTTTTATCTGGATTTGTCCTTCCTGCTGAACAAGTTGCATTTTATTAGTCGATAAAATAATCTGCTTGTCAACTACGGTATACGTAATATCGGTCCCCTTAAAAATGTCATCTAGAATATCCAGAATCTTACCTGATTTATTTCTCACAGAAACAATACGATTCTTCTGAATCGTTTTGTCATTGTAAAGGAAAACATAATCGGAAGCTTCTTCTATTTTATTCAGTACCTGTTCTACAGATACATTGTTCATAGAAATGGCAACATGCGTCCGTTGAGCATAGCCATTCTCTGCAGATAGTTGTAAAACGACTGCAAAAAGTAGTGCCAGACTAATCCTCATAACTAAAGGTAGTTTTAGATTTAAAGCATATTTAGGATATAATGCAATAAATGAATGATTTTTTTTCATACATTTGCGGTTAACTAAAGTTTATTACTATAATGAACTATGGTTTGATTCCGGTTAGCGTTTGCAAGACTCCTTACCGCGAATCTGAAAAATTGGGGGGAAGACAGCTGTTGGTAGCAGCTTTCTTCCTTTTTTACGATCTTTGTGCTATCTCATAGGCTACTCTCATTTTTATGGTTACTAATATAAATCGACTATTATCTTTTTCTTTGTGAATGTATCATCTGCCTGTTGTACTGCCTCTTCGGTTCTCCACTTCAAGGCAGCAGACTTAGCCAGATAATCCAATATCTGTGGCAGTGTTTCATTACGGAAGGTCGCACGATATTTATATTCTTTTCCCGATATATTATTAAACTGAATATCTACATTAAAATGCCGTGCCAGCCGTTTAAATATCTCATCCAGCTCGGCATTGCGGAATATCAGCTTACCATCTTTCCATGCCACCTTTTCATACACATCCACTTTTCCCTTCAACAATTTCTGATCTGCCTTATTATAAAGCAATCGTTCTCCCGGAGCTAACTGAACTGTTGTTTTTCCGTCCGGTGAAATGACGTTTACTTTACCTTTCTCTAATACCGTTTCTATACTATTATCATCCTCGTAAGCATTCACATTAAATTTGGTTCCGTACACATAGACACTTAACCCGGCAGGAGTATTGACGTAAAAAGGCCGTTTCCTGTCCGCCTCTACTTCAAAATAGGCTTCACCTTTTAATTCAACATTACGATTATCTTTCTTAAAAACAGTCGGATAACGTAAAGTACTACCGGAGTTTAACCAGACAACCGAATGATCAGGAAGTTCATAACGAATGACTGAGCCTGTAGCCGCCATGACTTCAGCATATTTCTCTTCGGTATCCGTCGCTCCCCAATATAAATATCCCAAAATCAAAGAAGAAAGCAATAAAGGTATAGTCAAGAATGCAGCATAACGCATCAGCTGATTATACATACTCCTTCTTCTGTTTGTCTTTATTTGGGTCTGTGCTTGTTGGTAGGCGCCCAGTACATCAATGGACTCCATTTCTTTAATATCCTCTCCTAATGCCTGCGCTTTTCGGAGCAATGATTCCGGATTCATATTTTCCATATTCTCTTTCAAAATCTTAGTCTTTTAATTGCAATTACACTAATAGTACAACTGAGGTAATCGAAAAGGGACAGGTATAACATACTTTTTTTTATTTTATTTTTTGAGCTAACTTATTTTCTACAGCTTCATACCAAAAACAAAAAAAAGAAAGGAAATTTTAGGAAATGCTGATTTTCTTATTATATATTTGCAGTAAAATGAAAAACTACAGAATCTCAAAATAATGAAAATATCTTTTTCCAGACAGACTAAAGAAAGGGCTTTCAAACAACTTTACGAGGATTATTATGCTCCTTTCTGCCTGTATGCAAAAAGATTTGTAGATGATAAAGAAGTCCGCGAGGACATTGTTTCGGATGTATTCACCTCCCTATGGGACAAGTTGGATACCGACTCTTTCGATTTGCAATCGGAGACAGCATTGGGATATATAAAGATGTGTGTAAAAAACAGTTGTCTGAACTTTCTGAAACATCAGGAGTATGAATGGAGTTATGCCGAAAATATCCAGAAGAAAGCTCCTCTTTATGAAACAGAAACAGATAGTGTATATACACTTGATGAGTTATACCGAATGCTATACGAAACATTAAATAAGCTCCCGGAAAACTATCGCACCGTATTTATGAAGAGTTTCTTTGAAGGCAAAACACATGCGGAAATTGCCGAAGAAATGAATCTCAGCGTAAAATCCATTAATCGGTATAAACAAAAAACAATGGAACTCCTGCGGAACGAGTTGAAAGATTACCT
>OGCQ01003070.1_pt1 | contig 15713 bp, 13 predicted proteins | sample 1570161 | NCBI WGS metagenome assembly OGCQ01 (sample SAMEA4384402, study PRJEB24528) | human gut metagenome
ACACAATAAATGACCTCGGATTTTGCTCCGGGGTCATCTTAATGAGAAAAAAACAACATTAGCAGAATCTGTTATATATAGATTTTCGGATGGGAAAATGATACACTTCTAAAGTTAGTTGAGATTAATATTTGATCTATTTAAAAACAGATATTATATCCGGCAAAATAAAAATAAAGGAGAGGAAGCAACGTGAATAATCAAAACTTTTATTTGCGTCTGATCGCACTTTTGCTGATCATTATGGCGGTATTTTTCTATAATGGAACAGTAAAGGATAAAGAACAGGCCCAGGATATTGCAGACCTGACTGCAAAAGTAGAGAGCCTGGAGAACCAGCAGGACCAGATTCTTACAGCATTGCAGGAAACTTATGAAGAACAGAAGACAGCAGCAGAAAGTAATGCTTCTTCTGATGTATCTTCGGAAGCTGATAATAAATCTGAAAAGGATTCTGCAGAGGATAAAGAAAATGCAGATCAGGCAGATTCTGAAGAAACCGATGATTCTGACAATGTATATAAAAATGGCACCTTCGAAGGTTCAGGAACCGGATACGGTGGAACCATCACTGTCCAGGTAACTCTGGAAGACGATACCATTACAGCAGTCAGTGTAGTCAGTGCACCGGGTGAAGACAGTGCTTATCTGTCACAGGGCGAGAATGTCATAAACAGTATCATCAGCGAGCAGAGCACAGATGTTGATACCATCTCCGGAGCAACCTTCAGCTCCACCGGTATCTTAGAAGCAGTCAACGATGCATTGTCAAAGGCGGAAAATCCATGAAAAAAAGACAACAAAAGGTGCGTCTGATCCGCGCCGCCATACAGCTTATATTTTTTATTGCAGCCCCTTCTCTTTTCTCCACAGCCTTTGCAGGGATTAAATCTGTCTTTCTGGCAATAGGAGGGCAGCAGACGGTAACCTGGAACTCCTTTCTGAATATTACAGCCCTGCTTTTAATCCTTACCATTCTGTTTGGACGTCATTTCTGCGGTTATGCCTGTGCATTTGGAACTTTGGGAGATGCCCTGTATGAACTGACGGTATTTGTCCGTGTAAAGTTTTTCGGCAAAAAGAAAAGACAGGGATACCCGGAAAAATGGGTACACAGACTTCAGAAAGTAAAATACCTGATACTGGCATTTCTGCTTCTTTCCTGTGTGACCGGATTTTATTCAGGTCTTCAGGGAATGAGTCCCTGGGATGTATTTTCCATGGTTACTGCAGGAAAGCTGCCGAAAACTGCTTATCTTGTGGGAACAGTTCTGCTGATTCTGATCATGGTGGGAATGTGTACACAGGAACGTTTTTTCTGCCAGTTTCTCTGCCCCATGGGAGCAGTATTTGCAATGATGCCCATCCTTCCGGGAGCACTTTTTAAACGCAACCGTCCAAACTGTGCCCCCAAATGTACACTCTGCAAAAAGAGATGCCCCGCACACATGGATATTGATGGTGATACCTCCCGTTCAGGGGAATGCATCTGCTGTCACGCCTGCACTGCAGCCTGCCCCAGACAGAATATCCATATGGGAGAGACCAATACAATAAAATAACAGGTTATAAACCCAAAAGACTTTGTTATTGATAAAATATTTCAATATTTAGGCTATTGAGAATTTTTGATTAGTAAACACTAACTAATTAGGTAGACACAGAAAATGTACAGTGCTATAGTTTATAGAGTTAGCTGAGAATAACAAAAACAGATGAAGGATTTGAACATATATGACATACAGACATTCTTTTGTACTGGGACTGATGATGATAACTTCTCTCTCTTGTACCGCCCAGTCCCTGTGGGGAGCCTCTGAAATCAATACCTATACCAAAACAGATTTTGCAATGGATACTGTAGTTTCAGAGACTCTTTACACAACAGGTGAGGATATTACGGCAGATGTGATCGAAGCATTAAAAAACGTGGAAGAGAACTGGATTTCCTGGACAGAGGAAAGCTCCCAGATCTATCAGATCAATCAGAATGCCGGCAGTACAGTGACCGTTTCTCAGGAAACGGCAACTTATCTGAAGCAGGTATTGGAGCTTTCAGAGGCTTCAGAGGGTGCTATGGATCCTACCATGGGAAAAATCATCCGTCTCTGGGATATTGACGGAGAAAATCCTCATATTCCTGAGGAAAAGGAATTAAACACCCTGCTTAAGAATGTAGGATATAGCAAGATTACTCTGGATGGAAACAAGGTTACCCTGCCCGCCGGCATGACCCTGGATCTTGGAGCAGCAGGCAAGGGAATTGGTTGCGATGCAGCAGAACAGGTTCTGGAAAAAGAGAAAGAGGTTTCCGGTATGATCCTGAATCTGGGCGGCAGCAGCGTAATGAGCTATGGAAGCAAACCTGACGGTTCAGCTTGGCAGGTAGCTGTAACAGATCCCAGAGATACAGAAGGAGATTACCTTGGAGTAGTAGCTTTAAAGGGCACAGAATTTCTCTCCACTTCCGGAGATTATGAGAAATATTTTATAGAAGACGGGGTCCGCTATCATCATATACTGGATCCTTCCACAGGCTATCCTGCCAGAAGCGACCTTAGCTCTGTAACAGTGGTATGTGACAATGGCCTGGACGCAGACGGACTTTCCACTGCATGCTTTGTACTGGGAAGGGAAAAAGGAGAAAAGCTTCTGGAAAAATACCATGCAGATGGGCTGTTCGTAGATGACTCCGGACATGTCTGGCTCACAGAAGGCATGAAGGAAAGATTTCAATTACTGAAAGATACTTATTCCATAAGCGAATAAGATCACTTTATATTTTAAATTATATTCAGGAGGATTTTAGGTATGCGCAAAGGGAATTTAATTAAGATGGCAGCACCTGCAATTTTAAGTGCAGCAATGATGGTTTCCGGATTACCGGTTATGGCTGCGGATTTTACAGCTGAAACTGTTACAGAAGCCCAGGGACAGGATTTTGCAGCAGATGAGGAAATGATAGGAGATGATTTCTCAGGGGAAGAGGAAGCACCTTTTGTAGATGAACAGCAGGCTGCAGAGGATGAATTTGCAGCAACAGCAGAGGAAGGCTACAAGTATGTTTATGCTGGCCTGACCTGGGAGCAGTACTGGGCATCTGAGGGAGTTTATAATGCATCAAACACCAGCTCCAATACAACAGCAGACGGACATGGGGAAACAGACAAGGGTGGCTTTGACACAGTAACCAGAGCAACTGTAAACCATGGCCTGCACAGAGGCAGCTATCAGTGTGAAGCAATCATGTATGATAAAAACGGCGGATCCTATGAGATTTCCTACTGGACATCAGCAAACGATGCAGTACTTACTGACGGAACTACAGTAAAGCTGAACCAGCCGGAGAGAGGACAGATCACAAAGGCAGATGGAAGTGTTGTGGAATTTGACCACTATACCATCGTAGGCCTGAAATATGTTCCTGTTGCAGTAAAGGCAGCAGATTATGAAGCTTTCAAATCCCAGTTCAAGGTAGTAGAGGACGGAAGTACAGTTACTGGTGGATTCGGGGAAAATAACTTAAAATCCTACAGTGCAGTTGCAGATGTAACTGCTGACACCAATGGATTAAAAGAAGCTGTAAAAGGTTCTGATGGAACATTTACATTCAAGACAAGAACAAAGGGTACTGGTTCCGGGCTTAAAGATCAGGCACTCCAGACAGCATCTAATGTTACCGCAACAGTAAAAGAAGCAAGCGGAAGCTACGGTGAATTCCTGAGAGTAGATATTACCGGTGACGGATATGGTGCTCTTGGCGCTAAAATGTATGCTGTAAGATGGGATTATTATGGAAATGGTGATAAGGTTCTGGCATCCTACGGAACAAAGTTTGCAGCAGATAACTGGATGCACAAAGCAATGGGAATCCAGCTTGGCCTGACAGATTCCTACCGCTGCCAGCTGCCAAAGGGAACAGACGGTACAGGAAAGTGGAAGCTGACTGTATATGCAATGGGATATGCAGATACGGTATTTGAAGTTAATGCAACAGATGCAAACATTGTAAAACCGGAAGCAGGAGCTGCTGACACAACAGCATTAAAGGCAGCAGTAGAGCAGGCATCTGCATTAAAAGAGGCAGATTATACAGCAGATTCCTGGAAAGCAATGCAGCTAGAGCTGGAGGAAGCCAAGGAACTTCTTGCAAAGGAAAATCCAACCCAGGCAGAGGCTGACGAGGCCACCACTCATCTGAATGCAGCAGTACAGGCACTGGTAAAGGCTGAGGTAAAGGATACTCTTACTTTTGCAAAACCAAAGGTAACTCTGTACAAGGGCCAGAAAAAAGCACAGACAGCCACAGTAACCGGAAAGGTAAAGGCGCCTGTCTACACCTCCAGCAATACAAAAATTGCAACTGTAGATAAGAAGACAGGAAAGGTAACAGCAAAGGCAGCAGGAAAGGTAACCATCACTGCAAAGAGCGGATCTTTAAAAGCAACCTACACAGTAACCGTTAAAAATCCTACCTTGAAGCTGACAAAAACATCTGCATCTGTAAAAGTAGGAAAAACAACAAGAATCACAGCAAAAGCAACTCCATCCGGAAAGATCACATACAAATCCAGCAACAAAAAAGTTGCGACAGTATCTTCCAATGGAACAGTAAAAGGTATCAAAAAGGGTACAGCCAAGATCACAGTAACCTGCAATGGCGTGTCCAAAACATTTAAGGTAACTGTGAAATAATCTATGGACAAGAATTATAAACCCTGGCTGAAGCTTCTTCCGGCAGCTACAGTTTTTGCCGCAGTTTGCATTACCTGCTATCAGGCCGAAAAAAGCCCTGTAGAAACAGCAGCAGTATCTGATAACAGTGTTATGTCTGTCAAAGAGATTAAAGAACTGATTCAGACAGGAACCACAGAGGAGGGGGGAAACACAAATGCCTCCTCCAAAAAAGAAAAAGCTTCAGCAGAAAAGAAATCAAAAAAGGCAAAGAAAGCAAGTAAAATCAAAACCGGTACCAAAAAAAATACCACTTCCGGAGCTGCTGCAAATGGCGGCGCATCGGCAGGGGGTGCAGGGACAACCACCACACCCACTACTACGGTTCCGGCAGACGGATATGTGGATGGCACTTATACTGGCTCAGGCACAGGTTTTGGGGGTACTGTTACCGTACAGGTTACAGTTTCCGGACACAAGATCACAGCAATCAATATTCTGGATGCTTCTTCTGAAACTCCGGCATATTTTGCTAATGCTAAGGGTGTGATTAACAAAATTCTGTCAGGCCAGACCCCAAATGTGGATGCTGTCAGCGGAGCAACCTATTCCTCAAACGGAATTATCCAGGCAGTGCAGAATGCCCTGTCTCAGGCAATTCCTTCAGGAAACCAGGCAGGGATTACTCCTACCCCCACATCTACGCCAACGCCAAAGCCCACCAAAAAACCGGTTCCAACCCCAAAACCGGGGGAAGAGCAGATTTATAAGGACGGCACCTACACAGGTACAGGCAAAGGCTACAGCGGAACCATCACTTTGACTGCAAAGATTAAAAAAGGAGTGATCACTTCCCTGAAAGTGGAAAATACAGATACACCTGCATTTTTCCAAAAGGCCTGGGATAAGCTGGAGGGAGAAATTCTGGAAAAACAGGCTGCAGAGGGCATTGACACTGTCAGCGGAGCCACTTATTCTTCTAAGGGAATCCTGGAGGCTTTCGAGGACATTCTGAAGCAGGCCAAAAAGGGAGAAACAAAGCCAACGGTAACACCGGAAATAACTCCCACACCTACAACAGCTCCAACGCCTACAGCAGCTCCAACGCCTACGGCGACCCCGGCACCTACAGTAACGCCCACTCCGGAGGCAAGCCTGACGCCGGAGCCAAGTCCTACACCGGAAACGAGCCCTACACCGGAACCAACAGCAGTACCGGAGCCTGAGGGCAGATACATAGACGGAACCTATACAGCGTCCAGCTATGGCTTTGAGGGAATGGTTAATGTTACGGTCACTATCTCAGGAGGACAGATTGTTTCCATAGAGCAGAGCAACGGGGATTCCCCGGAATACTTTGATTATGCCTGGAATACCATCCTGCCTCAGGTAACTGCAAATCAGTCCCCGGAGGGAATCGACGCCGCATCCGGAGCCACCTATTCCTCAGAGGGAATTCTGAATGCAATCCGTAAGGCCCTTGCACAGGCTGCCAGTACATAGAAAACCATTTACTAGTACAGCGAAAACCATGTACTAGATAGGAGGAACCTTATTATGATAAAAACAACAGTACAGGTAGAGGGAATGATGTGTGGAATGTGCGAATCCCATGTAAATGATGCAGTGCGGAAGGCCTGCCAGGTGGAAAAAGTCACATCCTCCCATGGAAAGGGAGAAACAGTGATCCTCTCCCAACAGCCCCTTGAAGAAGCTGCACTAAAGGCTGCCATTAATGCAACCGGCTATGAGGTAAAAGGGATCACATCAGAACCATATGAAAAAAAGAAGGGGATTTTTTCCTTTCTGCATAAGTGATTTCAGGAAGCAGGGGTTACCCCTGCTTCTTTTAACCGAATTAAGTAAGTCCTCTGCTTCAATTACAAATATCCGCTTGACCTTCTTGCCCTTGCGAAAAGTCTCGAAGAATGTCGACAAGTTTACGGACAAATTTGGGGAATACAGTTGTGAAAAATGTCAAATTATGGTAGACTAAGTTCAGTTCATAGATTAGGAGATACAAATATTAAATGAAGAAAAAAATACAGACCCTTTGCTGGGTTTTGTTTACCATATTTTCTGCGGGATGCTTATTTATTAATTTTATCAGCGAACCGCCTGTAGATAATGTAAAAGCGCTGACAGGTTATATGATCTGTGCAGCAGCAGTCTCAGTATTATATCCGGCAGCTATGCTGTTCCTGGGACTGAGAAACCGCTGGCTCTATGAGCAGCTGCAGAGGAAAGCCGAAGGAGAAAGAGAAGCTCTGGAAAGCTTTTCCCCCACATCCCCCAAAAGGGAAAATATACAGAAGAATCCTTTCGCCCACAAAGCTGTGCCTACGGACTTGTCTATGCTGGTCAGTGCCCTGAACTCTGATCAGAAGCTTACAGAGGAAGAGAAGGACTCCCTGATCAAATACATTAAAGAGAAATGATGTGAACTGTTTTGGATTTGATTGTATGTATGTCAATTGCAGGAAGCATTCCTGTATTGCTTTGTTTTCTATTATTTCTGATCCAGAGGGATTCCTATAATTATTTCTGGGGCAGGAAACTACTGTTGGCCGGAGTATTCTTTTTCCTGGCTCCGGTACAGCTGGTGAGATTTTTGTTACCTATGGATATTCTGCCGGAACCTGTTTTCAGCGAAGAGACACAGCTTTATCTGTCCCATTCTATGGATTTTCTGCCTGGACATGGGGACGAGTATGTGTGGTTCCCCAGATGGATTTCAGTTATCATTCTGCTGTGGGCAGGCATTGTAATCCTCTTTGCCCTGTACCAGTTTATAAAATATCGTAAAATCGTTAGGAAAATCAATCGATCCGTTTTCTACTATGTAGATGAGCCGGAAATGGAGCTGATCTACTATGTTGTGCCTGATGGAAGCTGCGGTCCCTGTACAGTGGGATTCTTCCGACAGAAAATCATAATACCTGAAAGCTTTACAGAGCTTGAGAATTTTTCTATGGTATATCAGCACGAATATACCCATCTGAAAAATCGTGACAATCTGGTAAAGCTTTTATGCCTGATCGTTCTTTGCATCCATTGGATGAATCCGTCGGCATATCTGTTGCTGTTCCTTTATCGGATCACTGCAGAAGCTGTCTGTGATGATGCAGCAGTGCTTGGCTATTCAAAGGATATAGTAAAAACCTATGCCATGCTACTGGTAACTACGACCCCAGTCCGGGAGAAACTTCCGGTTGTATGGAAAAATAACTTTTCCAGTGAGGGAAAAATGATCAAGAGGAGGATCAACTACATGATGAAGAAAAGAAAAAACGGATGGATGAGAAAAGGAATTATTGCAATGGTATCTGCATTGACTATTGTAGCAAGTGCAGGGACGGTGTTGGCGTATGAGCCAATGCAGTGGTCAGATGGAAGCTTTGATGATGTTTTAAATACAAGTAACATAGATTTTTCATCCTATGATTTTGAAGAATCAAGTTTGGTTGACAGCTTTGATTTTAGCGAAAGTGATGAAATTTTCGTTTACATGGATGGAACTCAGGTTCCAATTCAAAATTCTGACTCCGAAAGAGTGTTATGCAAACATAATATGGTTAATGGATATTTTTCAACACACGAAAGTAAAAGTAATGGTGGATGTATTGTAAAGATTTATACATGTCAGAGATGTTCAAGATGTGGATATTTGGCCAATGCTAAATATAATAATACAGTTACATATGCAAAGTGCCCACATAAATGATGCGCAAAACAAAGCGTAGAAGAGATTGCTATATGATGATATAGTCTCTTATACAATTGCCCATAATAAAATAGCTAATTATTAAATAATCCAATATCGCCTCTATTTCATTTATATGATAAAGAGGCGATATTTTTAAAATATACGTGTCTGAAGAATCTATTTCTTATTAAAAAAGTATTTCTATATCAAAATGGTAACAATTTCAATTTTTCATTATTTTTCGGCAATAACATCATCTCTCTGCGCATTCCTATCATCCCTCATCTCCAAATCCCCCCAACAAACTGGTTCAATAGTCTGTTCCATAAGCCTGATTGCCAGGTCTCTGGCGTTGTCCCCCAGGAGGGTGCTGTTGGGCAGCTTGGCGGCCAGCTCTTCAGTGATGGAGCTCAGGCCTTCCAGGATCATTCCTTTGCCTGGAGTTTCTTTCCACCGAAGCTCAATTTCCTTTTCACTGTGGAAAAATACAGACAAAAGCCGTTTCGCGCATTCTTCCACAAAGGTGATCTCCAGCTTTAGTACAGGAATCTGGTTTTCATTTCTGGTAAATTCTCCTAGTGTGCGTACAAGATAATTTTCTCCATGCATGGAAACTGTGCCCAGGGCAGCCTGACGGAAGCCTACAGGCAGAGTGTGGGTCTCTTCCCCTTCCAGAAAGGACACAGAGAAAATTCCAGATTCACAGGAGAAAGAAATCTTTCGGATGCCCTCTGTCATATTATTATGGAAGACCTGCATAAACAGTGGAAACAGGCCAATGCTCTGTTGGCGTATTTCATAGGTCCGGCCATGGAGCTCCTGTCTGAATTTCTCGAAGAAAGCAGGAGAGTGGGATTTTTCACAACAGCTGTTATTTCTGCGCAGCTGACGTTTTTTCCAGCCCCCACGCAGGATAGGGCGGGTCAGCTCCATTCCCTGCTCCAGTTCTCCGCACAATCGCTTCAGCAGCAGGGCTGCAGACGGGTTCTCAGGAAGTGTATCAGCAGGAGTGTATTCCGGCGGAAAATATTTCCGGATAATATTTAACATAATACAATCCTGGAATAATTCATTATTTCCTGCATTAGTCACCAGGACCATATCCATATCCGGATAGATTACCACATTCTGTCCCAGCATTCCGTTGAATTCGAAGCTTCCGGGACGTTGCTCCATCCACAGCTGGTAACCATAACCATAGGTATCATCAGGAGTTTCCCAACGCTTTTGGGTGGAATCCTCCACCCAACTTTCCGGAATAATCTGTTCTCCCTTCCATTTCCCCCTCTGGAGATAAAGCTGTCCAAGCTTGGCCATATCCTCTGCACAGAGAAAAAGCCCCCAGCCCCCCTTTGTGATCCCGGCAGGACAGGTTTCCCAGAAATACTTTGTAATTCCCAGAGGCTGAAAAAGCCGTGGCTTCAGATATTCGGTCAAGGTTTCCCCAGTGCGCTTTGTGACAATGGCAGACAGCATATAGGTGTTCATGCTGTTGTACTGAAAAATCTGACCGGTAGTTCCGTTTACTGTAGAATTCAGATAGCTGGCTACCCAGTCATTTCCGGATACAATACCGGATTCATTAAAGGTGATCCCACTGGACATGGTCAGGAGATTTTCCACTGTGATCACAGGCCGAAAAATTTTCAGCAGGGAATTGACTTTGTCAGGAAAAATATCATAAATATTTTCATCCAGGCGAAGCTTCCCCTCTTGGATCAGCAGTCCCACAGCCATTCCGGTGATGCTCTTACACATAGAATGGGTAATGTGCCACATGCCTTTGGGGTAAGGTGCAAAATTACATTCGCAGATTACCTTTCCGTGGCGGAGAGCCATGAAGTGATGCATTTCCGTGCCCTCTGCATGATACAGTTTCCGGATCAGGGCTGTAAGATACTCAGAGGAAATTCCCTGGCTCTCCGGAGTCGCCCGCTCAAAGGGCTGCTCATAAGGGGTATCAAAAGGAAAGTCCTGTTTCTGAGGAAAATAATTTACACGCCCGCTTCCTGTTTTGCCCAGAATAATATTAAAAATTAATTCTGCAACTGCAATCTGTTCCTTACTCATAGTGTCCCTCCTGTATAAAATCAAATAGATAAAAGAATCTGCCTTAAAACAAGAGAATTAATCGTGCAAGCTTGTTATAAGAATCAACTTGTCGGCACATTAGTTTTCTAAATTATACCTTTACAAAACAATAAATGCAAACACATTATAAACATGTTTATGCTTATAATTGTTTGCATTTATCTCTTTTGTAATGAGTAAAATCAGGCCACTTTCTTATATAATATAAGTCTTTTTTCTACAGATTGTGTGAATGATTTTTCAAACACGCTCTAATTCCCAGGTCTGAAGAGAGTACTTATCTTTCCTCAAATGGTATAAAGTCCGTATGTTCTCCTACATATTTATAAGCAGGACGGATGATCTTGTTGGCGCTTATAAGCTCCTCAAGTCTGTGGGCACTCCAGCCAGGCATACGTGCAATGGCAAAAATTGGTGTAAACAGCTCCTGAGGGATTCCCAGCATACTGTAAACAAAGCCACTGTAGAAGTCTACGTTTGCGCACACATTTTTAAATATTTTTCTGTGTTCCATAATAAGTTTGCCTGCCAGTCCCTCAACTCTGTTGTAAAGCTCGAACTCCTCAGTCATGCCCTTTTCCTCAGCCAAAGCCTTGGCAAAACGCTTCAGGATCACTTCACGAGGGTCAGAGAGAGTATAGACCGCATGACCCATACCATAGATCAGTCCTGCACGGTCAAAGGCTTCTTTATTCAGAATCTTCTGGAGATAATCAGCCAGCTCATCCTCATTCTCCCAGTCCTGTACGTGAGCCTTCAGGTCAGCAAACATATTCTGGACCTTCAGGTTGGCACCACCGTGACGGGGACCCTTCAGGGAGCCAATGGAAGCAGCAGTGGAAGAGTAGGTATCCGTACCTGAGGAGGTTACCACATGAGTAGTAAAGGTGGAGTTATTACCACCGCCATGCTCAGCATGGAGAATCAGTGCAATATCCAGAACCTTAGCCTCCAGCTCTGTATACTGGCCATCCGGACGCAGCATCAGCAGAATATTCTCAGCCAGGGAAAGACCTCTCTGCGGATTGCGGATAAACAGGGTCTCATCCTTACGGAAATGACGGTATGCATGATAGGAATAAACAGCAATTTCAGGAAGCTTGGCAATCAGCTCCAGAGACTGACGCAGTACATTTTCAGGAGAAATATCCTCCGGATTGTCGTCGTAGGTGTATAGAGCCAATACACAGCGCTGCATGGCATTCATAATATTGGCATTGGTACCCTTCATAACCACATCACGGACAAAACGACCGCCCAACTCCTCCATGTTTCCCATAACATCGAAAAATCTGGCCAGTTCATCTCTGTTGGGAAGCTTGCCGAAGATCAGCAGATAAATAACCTCTTCAAAGCCGTAACGTCTGCCGTTCAGACCAGCAACAATATCCTCTACATTGATGCCCTGGTAAAAAAGCTGTCCGTCTGCAGGAATCCGGCGTCCATTGACCAGCTTATAACCATTTACATCAGAAATTTCAGTCAGACCGGTAAGAACACCCTTACCTGCAGAATCACGCAGACCTCTTTTTACATCGTATTCTACATATAAATTAGGATCAATATGATGATTTCCTAAAAGCTCATGCTCAAAGAATCTCATCTTGTCCCTAAGCTGCCTGGAATCCTCCAGACTCATCATTTCATGCTTTTCCATAATATCTCTCCTCATATATGTATATATTCTTAATCTAACATTTTACCGTAACGCAGTGAGAAAGGCAATAGAACGATTGTATTTTTTTGAATACAATTCTAGCCGGATTAAGTAAGTTTTCCTCTTTAGTCTTTGAATAACGTCCTGATTTACAAAGATAATTTACAGGTTTCGTGAAATCCGGTTGAAAATACCTGTCAGTGTATATATAATTAATGTGCCAAATGGCAGATATATAAATAAAGTAATTACATATTAAAATGTATTTGTATAACACAAAGGAGTGCAAAGAATCAATATGTCAGAACGTAAAATGAAACGGGTTGAGGACTCGTTGACCGAACAATCACACTTACTTATGCCAAAATGTCTCAATGCAGCAGGTTACCTTTTCGGCGGACAGCTGCTGGCCTGGATCGATGAGACTGCAGGTATTGTAGCCAAACGCCACGCAGAGATGAACGTAGTGACAGTAGCAGTAGACAATATGTATTTCAAAGCCGGAGCCCAGGTAAATGATACCATTGTACTGATCGGACGGCTCACACATGTAGGACGATCCTCCATGGAAGTGCGGATTGATACCTACAGAGAGGATCTGGGCGGAACCCGTACCATGATCAACCGTGCATATTTCACTATGGTGGGTACAGATGAGAAACAACATCCGGTAGAAGTACCGGGACTGATCATTGAGGGAGTTACCCAACAGATTGAATTTGAAGCAGCGAAAAAACGGGCCAATCTGTGGAAAGTACGCCGCCAGGAGGGATTCTGATTAGTATTAGAATCCCCTGACGGACATGTACCAGAAACTTATTCCTGACCCGGATCAGAAGGGGCAGTATCCTGATAGGAGAAATCTTCAGAGGTGTCATCCCCTGAGGTATCCGTGGACTCATCCGGGTAATCAATCTGATCCCCGTCACCGGTATTATCGGTAGTATCAGAATTATCATTGCTATCAGAACTGTCACTGCTATCAGAGCCATCTCCGTTATCGGAAGAATCCTGGTCTGCAGAACCATCCCCGGAACCATCTGCAGAACCATCTCCGGAACTATCCTGGTTATCATTATTATTTCCCGGATCCTCCTCGTAGGATCCGCTGTCATAATCCCAGTCAGTGCTGCCGGAATCATCATAATTACTCTCCTGAGTATAAATAGGAAAACCATTTTCTTCTGCCTCAGCCTGGGCCTGTGCTTCCGCCTCGGCAGCTGTTTCCGGAGCTTCTGTAAAGGTGGTCACACCCTTGGACACCTTACTGTCCTTTGGCGCAACTGCTGAAACTCCAAACATGGCCACACACAGCAGAACAGCTGTGCCTGCAATCTGTAATTCATCTATATGTCTCATAATCATTTCCTCCAAAGTAAACCTTTCCCCACCATTATAGCACGGTCAGAGAAATTTGTGTATTCCTGAAATATTCGGTAATAGGAATACCTATTACTGAGAACGGCGTGAACAGTAATACAGAATTTTTTAGGGTAGAATTTTGACAGATAATCTGCTATTATAAATGACAGATGCGTTACTGTCTGACAGGCATTCTTGAACTGTCCGGGATCATCGCAAATATAAAAACAGAGGTGTAAAATATATGAGCTGGTATAACGAGGCAATCTTTTATCATATTTATCCACTGGGACTGACCGGAGCGCCCAAGGAGAACGACTATGGCACTCCTGTCCATCGACTGAATACCTTACTTCCCTGGATCGACCATATTAAGGAAATCGGATGCACGGCACTCTACATCGGTCCTTTATTTGAGAGTGTGGGACATGGCTATGAGACTACTGATTACAAGAAGCTGGATTCCAGACTGGGAACTAATGAGGATCTGAAGAATTTTGTGGCTGCCTGTCATGAGAAGGGAATCCGGGTGATCTTTGACGGTGTGTTCAATCATACAGGACGTGATTTCTTTGCATTCAAAGATATACAGCAGAACAGGGAGAATTCCAGATATGTGAACTGGTACTGCAATGTGAATTTCTGCGGAAATACGGAATATAATGATGGATTTTCCTATGAGAACTGGGGAGGGTACAACCTTCTGGCAAAATTAAACCAGAGAAATCCGGAGGTACAGAACTATATCTGTGATGTAGTCCGTTTCTGGGTATCTGAGTTTGATGTGGACGGAATCCGTCTGGATGCAGCAGATGTACTGGACTTTGATTTTATGAAAGCACTGCGCAGGACAGCCTCTGAGGTCAAAGCAGATTTCTGGCTTATGGGAGAGGTGATCCACGGGGATTACAGCCGCTGGGTCAATGGGGAAACCCTGCACAGCGTAACCAACTATGCCCTGCACAAGGCCTTGTACAGCGGACACAATGACCACAACTATTTTGAGATTGCCCATACAGTGAAATATCTGCTGAATATGGGAAATCTGGATCTCTACAATTTTGTAGACAACCATGATGTAGAGAGAATCCACACAAAGCTGACGAACAAAGCCCACTTTGCTCCGGTGCATATCCTTCTGTATACACTGCCGGGGATCCCCAGCATTTATTATGGCTCAGAATTTGCCATTGACGGCCGTAAGGAGCAGTTTTCTGATGCCAGCCTGCGTCCGGCACTGAACCTGGCAGATTATGCAGATGCAGTAGAGAAGAATCCATGTACTGCACTGATCGCTGCCCTTGGAAAAATCAGACAGCAGACACTGGCATTAAGCTATGGCAGCTACACAGAGCTTCAGCTTACCAACCGCCAGTATGCCTTTGCCAGAAACCTGGATGGTGTCTCTGTGATCGTCACTGTAAATAATGATGACAATGATGCCTCCATGAATGTACCTGCCGGAAACACTTCTGAATATATAGGTACACTTACAGGAAATCATGTCAAAGTCCAGGATGGACGGATCAATGTAACAGTCCGCGGCAATTTCGGAGAAATTTGGGTACCTGTAAATGCAGCTGCTGAATATGAACCGGTGAAAGTACAGACAGAGGAAGAAAAACCTGGCTATCAGGCTGCTGTTGAGACAACGGAGGTAACGCCTGATTCTGATACCGCGCAGGAGGATGTAGAAACTGCCTGTACCTGTGAGACAGTAGAAGTACAGCCTGAGAATACACCTTCAGAAAAGAACAATACAGAAAATTTCCAGGAAGTTCCCAAGGAACCTGTAAAAACAGTTTCCAATAAATCCCCGGAAGAAATGACTGTGGAGGAACTTCAAGCAGCAATCCTGGGAAAAATGGCCAACAATGGTCCTGTTACCGACCAGATGAGAAAAACAGTGGCAGACAATATCTGGCACGATTCCCTGGTCAACTGGCTGAAGAGCTTCCGGTAGGCAAGTCATTTCTGCTGCCAGATTTTTCATTATTTGTTAAGAGTTCTTTTATAGACTTCATAACTGGCATATGATACAATTTCATTAGTCAAAGAAAGGAGGGGTCAAATGTTAGATCAGAAAGACATACAACTATTAGAGAAAATGTTCGAAAAATCTCAACAGAACATCATAAATACAGTAGATGAAAAGATAACTCACTCCGAAACCCGAATCCTGAAAGAAGTTGATAAGAAGATAGTAGCTTCTGAGACTCGGAT
>OGCQ01003079.1_pt1 | contig 15680 bp, 15 predicted proteins | sample 1570161 | NCBI WGS metagenome assembly OGCQ01 (sample SAMEA4384402, study PRJEB24528) | human gut metagenome
CGAAGCCGTTGGCGTTGGCCAGACGCTCGACGCTCTTCAGAGTGGGGTCCAGCGCGCCGGGCTGGGCGGTGCTGGGGTTGATGCCGATGCACACCAGCGGGTGCCTGCCCACCCGCCCCAGAACATAACGGTAGCTTTGGTAGGTATGGGGCTCGTAATACCAGATGCCGCCGGCGTATTCGCCCGCCTTGAGCACGGGCAGAGAAACTGTCTGCATGATAGTAAACTCCTGTTGGTTTTGAATAGCATTCTTATCGTACCTGAATCTACCGGGAAAATCAACAGTTTTAGCCCCAAAATACTGCCTTATTTCTGTTTTTGTGGTATACTGGGGGTGTTCCGGTGCGGCAGGGGGACTGCGGCACCGCGCTTCGCCTACAGAAAAAAGGAGTTCTTATGCTGGAAGATTATAAAAGTGCACTGCGCGCAGGGCAGCGCGCCTATCGTGCCCGCATATCCCGCGGCCAGTCGCCCTATCTGGCTGTTCTGGACGATGTGCTCAAGGGTGTGGATATCGTGGCGCAGGAGCCGCTGGGGCTTGTGGAGATCCCGTCGGATAGCCTTGTGGGCACTAAGACCAGCGGACGGCATACCGCCTTTTCGTATGACTTTATGCCCTTGCTGGAGCCGGATACCGAGTTTGCCGCCAAGTGGTCGAACCTGTGCGACGCGCATCTGGAAGAGGGCATCCATACCCCCATCATCGCCTTTGAGTACATGAACCGGTTCTATGTGCAGGAGGGCAACAAGCGGGTCTCGGTGCTCAAGTATTACGGCGCCGTCAAGATCCCGGGCACGGTCACCCGGCTCATCCCCGCCCGCACCGAGGATCTGGAAAATAAGATCTACTACGAGTTTCTGGATTTCTATAAGCTGTCCAAGGTGAACTATGTGCATTTCTCCAAGCTGGGCGGCTACAGCAAGCTGCAGACGCTGGTGTGCAAGGCCAGCGGCGAGGCATGGTCGGAGGACGACCGGCTGAACTTTGCCTCCTTCTACACCATGTTCCACCAGCAGTTCGAGGCGTTGGGCGGCAGATCCCTGGGGCTGACCACCGGTGATGCGCTGCTGGTGTACCTGTCGGTGTACCGCTACTCCGACACCTACGACGCCACCCCGGCGCAGGTGCGGCAGAATCTCGAAAAATTGTGGAACGAGGTGAAGGTGCTCACCGAGCCCCATGGCGTGGAGCTTTCGCTGGACCCGCCCAAGAGCCCTGCAGAGCCGCTTTTGTCCAAGCTGAATATCTTCAGCCCCAGCAAGCAGCCCAGTGAGCTGCGGGTGGCATTTATCCACGAGTACAACGCCAAGATCAGCGCGTGGGTGCGCGCGCATGACGAGGGACGCGAGGCGCTGGCCAAGGTTTTCCCGGACAAGGTGTATATCAGCTGCTACGAGGATGTGAACCCGGAGGTGGACGCGGAGCAGGTGCTGGAGGAAGTAGCCCACAACAATGCGGACGTGGTGTTCGCCACCAGCGTGCGGATGTACAACGCCTGCCTGAAGGTGGCGGCGCAGCACCCCAAGACCCGCATCCTGAACTGCTCGCTGAACGCGCCGCACCCGCTGGTGCGCACCTACTACCCCCGCACCTATGAAGTGACCTATCTGCTGGGCATGCTGGCCGGTATCATGACCAAGACCGGGCACATCGGCTATGTGGCGGCAAACCCCGTGTACGGCGTGCCCGCGGCGATCAACGCTTTTGCACAGGGACTGAAGAGTGTACGCCCGGCGGGCCGCATCTGGCTGCGCTGGGCCTGCCTGAACGATGCAGCCCACCCGCTGGATTTTGCCGACTGCCCGGAGATCGACATGGTCTACGCCCGGGACAGCCGGGAGCCTGCCAACACCCACCGGGACTATGGTCTGTGCCGCAAGCTGCCGGACGGCAGCCTGCAGCCGCTGGGTCTGCCAATCTGGCGGTGGGATACCTTCTATGTGGAGATCGTGCGCTCTATCTTTGACGGCAGCTGGGACAACGCGGCCACCACCCGTGCGGTGAACTACTGGTGGGGGCTGCGCAGCGGCGCAGAGGATCTGGAGTATCAGGAAACACTGCCCAGCGGTACACGGCAGCTGCTGGATCTGCTGGAAACGCTGCAGGGCTCGGATAATGTGCACATCTTCCCGGAAAAGCTGTATGATAACGAGGACAACCTGCACTCCCCGGAGAATAGAGTTTACAGCCCCAAAGAACTGATGGAGATGGATTGGCTGGATGCCTGTGTACACGGCAAGCTGCCCCATTACGATGAACTGGACGTCAAGACCCGTACCGTGCTGGCAATCAACGGACTGGACAACGTAAAGGGTCTGGAGAAATGAGCCGGCCTGACCGGAAAAGAATGGAGCATACGAACGTGAAAATTCTTGCCATCTCAGATGTCCCGTCCAAGGCGCTGTGGGACTATGATACCCGCGCCCGGCTGGAAGGCATCGACCTAATCCTCTCCTGCGGGGATCTGCCTAAAAAGTATCTGGAATATCTCACAAACTTTACCGCTGCGCCCATCCTGTATGTGCACGGCAACCACGACGGCAGCTACCAGACCCAGGGCGAGCCCGGCGGCTGCATCTGCGTGGACGATCAGGTGTACACATGGAAGGGTCTGCGCATCATGGGGCTTGGGGGCTGTCAGCGCTATAATAAAGAGGATACCTACCAGTACACCGAGAAGGCCATGCGCCGCCGTGCGCACAAGCTGGAGCATCAGGTGCACAAAAGGGGCGGCATCGACCTGCTGCTGACCCACGCCCCGGCCAAAGGGCTGAACGATGGGGACGACTGTGCCCACAGGGGCTTTGAGTGCTTCAACGAGATTTTGGACGAGTACCAGCCTAAATGGTTCATCCACGGGCACGTACACCTGAATTACGATGCAAAGCTGCCCCGGGTATGCACCCGCGGCAACACCACCGTGATCAACGCCACCGAGCGCTATGTATTCGAGATCCCGGACCCGGACCCAGCCGAGGAGCGTAAGACCCTTTGGCGGATGCTGGGGTTCTGAGCTGCTGCCTATGCAAAAAAAGACACCGCACAGCTGTGCGGTGTCTTTTTTGTTGATGGAACCTTATTGTGGGAATGGCGGGCGCGGCAGCAGTGCGGTGCTGCCTGCGGCTCTGTGAAAAAATTACAGATCCAGTTTGCCGGAGAACTTGTTGATGACGTAGTAAGCTGCACCCTCTTCGGGCTTGACGTATACCTTGCAGGACTGCACACCGACCTTGTGGGTGGTGCGGTAGTCTGCCTTGGCGCGGTCGATGATGTCGGTGATGTTGTACTGCTCACCGCCCATCTCTACATACAGCTCAGGTGCCAGCGGCGGGCGGCCACGGCGGGCGGGAGCCTTGGTGGATTTGCGGGTCTTGCCCTCGGCAGCCGGAGCTTCGGCTGCGGGAGCAGAAACTTTCTTTTCAGGCATGATGCATAACCTTCCTTCTGTATTTGATCTGGTGCAGCGGGGCTGCACCGGCGGGCTCCAATGATTTATCGCAAGGCAGAAGCGGCGCGGGAAGCACAGACCCAGCTGCCTTATACGAACCGGTACGAAACTATTTGCGTAAAGAAGTTGAACCTATAATTATATAATATGTTTTTGAAATTCATTTGTAAAGCCTTTTTTGCAAAAAACATTGTAAAATCGGTAAGAAACGGCAGAATAAATGGCCGAAGCGGTATTTCAATGCTTTTTTCCCGGGTATAGTACGACCTTTCGGCAAAACAGGCAGCCATTTTCGGGAAAGCCGGGCGACCCTGCGGGCACAAATACGGCGGGCAAAAACGATCTTCTACGGGGGAAGAATAAGGTGGAATGGAACTGTCGGCACATGCAGGGGGCACAGCAAATAAAAAAGCAGAAGCTGCCGCACAAAAAAAAGAACCGCCCCATTTCCTGAGCGATATACCTGATCTGTACCCCTAATACTGGGTGTCCAGTATTAGGGGTACAGATCACTGGTGGGCGATCTTGTTGGTGCGGTTATAGAAAGCATCGTCATCCACGCTTTCGTTGATGCGCACGCCCCACAGGATGATGCTGGGGTGATTGCGGTTCTGCAAGATCATCTCTTGTAACATTGCACAGGCAGCGTCTTTCCATGCAGCATAACCTCAAAGCTGTGAGCCTTTTTATTTGACTCGTCCCTTTCTCTGTTGTCACTCTGCCTGTATCTCCTCCACCAGCGGCAGATAGTCGGCGCAATGTTTCCGGTATAGCGGCTGCACCAGTTGCCGGAAGTTCTGCATTTCTTCCTCGGGCAGCGGCAGCTCAAAGCAGCCGCCTGCAAGGGCTGCTTTGCGGGCAGCTGTTTCTTCCTGTGCCCAGAGCTGGCGCTCGTACTGCGCCGATGCCCGGGCGCATGCCTGCAGGATCTGCCGGTATTCCTCCGGCAGTGCATCCCATGTGCGGCCGGAAGCCAGCTGCACCTCCGGTACGCGGCTATGCTCATCGGCCATATAGTACCGCGCCACCTTGTAGTGCTCCATGGAATAGTAGGCCGGCCAGTTGTTTTCGGCGGCATCGATCTGCCCAGTCTCAAGCGCCGAGTAAACATCGCTGTACGCCGTGGTCTCCGGCACTGCACCCAGCAGGCGGATCATGTCGATCACGATCTGCGAGTTCTGTACGCGGATGGTCTTGCCCTGTAAATCGTTCAGGCTGCGCACCGGCTGACGGGCATAAAACGAGCGGGCACCCGCGTCGTACCAGCTCAGCCCCACCCGTCCCTGTGCGGTAAAGTCCTGCAAAAACTCTGCCCCGATGCTGCCATCCAGCACGCGCCACATGTGGTCGGCATCCCGGTAGAGATACGGCAGCAGCAGCACGTTGAGTCGGGGCAGATCGTCCGTGGCCACCGAGAGCGACACACGGGCAAAATCTACGCCGCCAATGGAAAGCTGTTCCCACACCTGCTGTTCCGAGCCGTACTCGCCGTTTGCTTTGACCTGAATGACCACCTTGCCTCCGGTCTGCTGCTGTACAAGGTCTGCAAAATACTGTGCGCCCTGTGTGGTGGGGTACCCGGCGGGCTGGTTGTCGGCATAGGTCAGCACATAGTCCGGTGTGGTCTGCGGCTTTGCGCCACAGCCTGCCAGCTGCAAAGCCGCAAAGCCCAGCCCGGCTAAAAATGTCCGTCTGCGCATGGTGTCTCCCTCCCTTTGCAGATAGTATAGCGCACAAGACTGCTTTTGTGCAAGAGACAAGAAAAGGCGGTGCCCGCCGCAAAGCAGGTACCGCCTTTTTTAGGAGAAGAAGAATAAGAACAAGAAGGAGATGTCTCAGTTACATCAGGCCCATTGCCTGCGGCAGTGCGGTAGACACTGCCGGGATAAAGGTGACCAGCAGCAGGCCGCCGATGATGGCCACATAGTACATAAGCATGTACGGCATGACCTTGGAAAGCGAGGTGCGGCCCACCTTGATGCCCACGAACAGTGCGTTGCCCACAGGCGGGGTGATGTTGCCGATGCACAGGTTATACACGAGGATCAGACCGAACTGGATGGTGCTCATGCCAAAGCTCTGGCAGATGGGCAGGAACAGCGGGGTGAAGATCAGGATGGCCGGGGTCACATCCATGAAGGTGCCGGACACCAGCAGGATCACGTTCATGATGAGCAGGATGATGTACTTATTGCTGGTCAGGCTCAGCAGGGCTGCTGCAACCGCATCCGGGATCTGCAAAAAGGCCATGACCCAGCCCAGAATGTTGGAAACACCCACAAGGAACACCACCATGCCGGACATCTTGGCAGAGTCCACGATGATCTTCCACAGGCTCTTCAGGTTGATGGAGCGGTAGCAGAAGGCAAGCACCAGTGCATAGACAACGGCAATGGCAGAGCCTTCGGTGGCAGAGAACACACCGCCGATGATGCCGCCGATGACCACGATGATCAGGGAGAGCGAAGGCAGGGCGCGCAGGGTGCAGACGCCGAGGTTTTTCCAGTCAAATTTGCCGGGGGTGCCTTTATAGCCCAGCTTGACCGCCAGCAGCACGCCCACCACGCAGCAGCACAGCGCCCAGATGATGCCGGGAATGTAACCGGCCATGAACAGCGCAGCCACAGAGGTGCCGCCGGACGCCAGCGAGTAGGTGATCAAGGCGTTGGACGGCGGGATCAGCAAACCGGAGCAGGAGGAAGCGGCGTTGGTGGCAGCGGTCACGGCGGGGTCGTAGCCCTGCTCGTCGGCACCGTCGCGGATCATGGAGCCAACAGCAGCAGCCGCAGCAGATGCAGAGCCGGAGATGGCACCGAACAGGGCGTTGGTGCCGATGTTGGTCACCAGCAGTGCGCCGGGCATCTTGCCCAGAATGGCCATGACGAAATCCACCAGACGCTTGGCGATGCCGCCCTGATTCATGATGTTGCCGGCCAGAATAAAGAATGGGATGGCGGTCAGACTAAACTTGCTCATGCCCACAAAGGTGCGCTGGGCAGCGGTCAGCACGGCCACGTTCAGGTCGATGGAAGAAAGGATGGCAGTCAGAGAAGAGACTGCAATGGCGTACGAGATGGGCACGCCGAGGAACAGCAGCACCAGCAGCACTGCCAGAATTACGAGTAATGCTTGAATTGCCACAGCTTAGTCCTCCTTATTTTCCTTGTCGGTATCGGCAGCCATTTCGGCTTCCGCCTTTGCAAAGTTTGCATCCTCCGGGGTATCCAGACAGATGGAGCCGTTGGCGATGCCGATAATGTTCAGCACGGAATACACCAGAATGATCACGCCGCAGATGGGCATGACCCAGTAGAACACGCCCACGGCAACGCCCAGCGAGGAGGTCTGCTGTCCCATAGCCAGCTGGGACACCTGAAAACCGCCGAACACCAGAATGGTCGCAGAGAAGAGGAAGGCGATGACCTCGGCAAAGATGTGGAACGCCTTGCGCATGGTGGGGTTGAACCGGTCCACCAGCACGGGGATGTTCATGTGGCCGCGCTCGCCGGAGACGATGGTGGCACCCAGCATGGTGCTCCAGCCGAACAGATAACCCACCAGTTCCTCCGACCATGTAGAGGGAGAATTAAAGATGTAACGCACGATGACCTGATAGGTGGTCAGCACCACCATGACCGTCATGCTCAGACCTGCCAGCAGGTTGAGCACCTTGTTCAGGGTATTTCTCAGTTTTTCCATGATGCTCCTCCTCAGTCCGCAGTATGGGCAGCGTTGTGTTGCTGGATCAGGTCATAAATGGGCTGCAAGTCCGGGTTTGCTGCCAGCACGGAATCGTGCAGGGGGGCCATAGCCTCCTGAAACGGTGCAGTGTCCGGGTAAATAAAGTTGACGTGCTGCTCATTCTCGGCCTTATCTTTCGCCTCAGCCACAGCATCCTCCCAAGCGTCCTGCTCGGTTTGCTTCACGATTTGGAAGCCTTCTTCAAAGATCGCGCGCTCCTCGTCGCTGAGCTCGTTCAGGAAGGCGTAGTTTGCCACCAGCAGGTCCGGCACCATCTGGTGCATATCGTAGGAGTAATACTTGCAGATATCGCCGTGACCGTTATCGGTCAGAGCCAGCTCGTTGTTCTCGGCACCATCCAGAATACCGGCCTGCAGTGCGGTGTACACATCGCCGAAGCCCATGGGGGTCGCGGTGCCGCCCAGCAGACGCATCATTTCCACGTTGGTGGGCGACTGCTGCACGCGGATCTTCAGACCCTTCAGGTCGGAGGGCTGGTTGATGGGGGTCTTGATGGTGTAGAAGTTGCGGGTGCCGGCATCCAGCCATGCCACCGTTTCCAGACCGGCCTTGGAAGTGGTCTTGAAAATGGGGTCCGTCACCTCGGGGTCGTCCATGGCCTCGTGGTAGGCTTCCACGCTGGAGAACAGGTAAGGCAGATTGAAGATCTGGTATTTGGCACTGAAGGTCTCCATGATGGCATTGGACGCCACCACAAAGTCGATGGCACCGGTCTGGGTCAGCTGCACCATTTCGGTCTGGGAGCCCAGCAGCTCGCTGGGGTACACCTCCACGCGGTACTTGTCGCCCAGCTTCTCGTTGATATAGTTGGCAAAGGCTTCCAGTCCCAGATGATCCGGGTGGGTCTGGGACTGCACATGGCCGATGCGCACGATCTTGCGGTCGTCACCGGAGCCGGCGCCGCAGCCGGTAAGCATCATGCTGCTGGTCAGTGCCGCCGCGCCCATCAGCGACAGAAACGTTCTTCTCTTCATGAATGGCATCCTCTCTTTTCGCGTTTTTTCTATGATTTTATTTTAACAACTCGTTCATTTTTGCGAAACCGGATTATTTTGCGAAACGCAGCACGATTTTGTCTTTGTTGTATCCAAGTACAATTTTTGTGTTTTGCGGACGAAAGAAACTGGCAAAAACAAAAAAGCACCCGTTCCTCTCCTGCTGACAGGCAGGAAAGAACGCGTGCTTCTTTTATATCCGATTTATCCCTGTACCGCCTTTTCCGCTGCGGCCATGCGGTATTCCGAAGGGGTCTGACCGGTCAGGCGCTTGAACACCCTTGTAAAATAGTTGGCGTCGCTGTAACCCACAGCAGCGCCGATGTCCTTCAGGCTCAGGCGCGGGTCCAAAATCAGCTGGCGCGCCTTGTTCACCCGGTATTCGTTCAGGTAGGCCGAAAAGTTCACCTTGAAGCACTGCTTGAACAGCTTGCAGAAGTAGGCGTCCGAGTAGCGCAGCGCGGCGGCGGCATCCTGCATGGAGATATCCTCCCCATAGTGGGCGTCGATAAAGCGGCTGATCTCGGCCCGGATGATGGCGGTGCGCATATCCTCGTCCTCTTCCCGGCGGAGGGGCTCTGCAGGCGCAGGGGACTGTGCCGGGCGGGCAGGCAGCGGCACCGACACCTGCCGGATGGCATCCTCCACCGCGAACACCAGTTCCTGCTCGTTGTAAGGCTTGAGCAGATAGTCCAGCGCCCGCACGGAGATCGCCTGCCGTGCATAGTCAAACTTATCAAAGCCGGTCAGGAACAGGATGGCGCAATTTTTGTCCGTTTCGCGGATGCTGCGTGCCACTTCCAGCCCGGTGAGGCCCGGCATTTCAATGTCCAGCACAGCCACCTGCGGCGCTTCGCGGGCAAAAATTTCCAGAGCCTCTCTGCCGTTTTTGGCTTCATACAGGCTTATCAGGTCTCCCAGATACTTCTGCAAAGTCCGGCACAGCACCTTGCGCTCAATCAATTCATCCTCTGCCACCAGCAATTTGCACTTCACGAAAGCGTCCCCTCCTTTTCTTCCGGCTGCTGCGTCTGCGGGAGCTCAAACCGCACCACAGTACCGTGACCTGCGCGGCTGTATATCTGCATTTTTCCACCCGGATACAGCATCCCGATGCGGCGGGAAATATTGCCAAGGCCAATGCTGCGGCCGGTCTGTTCGCTCTGCGCAATTTTAGTTTGCACAGCGTCCAGTTCCTCTGCGGTCATTCCCTTGCCGTTGTCCGCGACCGTGAGCACCAGTACCTTGCCCTGCATCCATGCCCGCAGCAGGATGCGTCCGCCTTCCTCGCGGGATTTGAGCCCATGCGAGTAAGCGTTTTCCACCACCGGCTGCAGCATAAAGGACGGCACCAAAACCGCCGCAGGCTGCACCTGAATGCTTTTTTCAACGGTAATGCGTCCATCGAACCGCATCTGCTGCAAATAAATGTAATCCTCCAGCCCGTCCAGTTCCTCCTCCAGCGTGATCTGCTGGCGCTTGGTGCGCAGATTGTGCCGGAACAAACTGCCCAAATGCACGATCATCTGGTCGGTGGTGGCAGCATCCTCCAGCCGCGCCATGCAGGAGATCATGTTCAGGGTGTTGAACAGAAAATGCGGATTCACCTGACTTTTAAGCACCTCCAGCCGGGTGTGCTCCAGATCTTTTTCCAGTGCAAGGTTCCGCACCTCTTCCCGGTGCAAAGCCTGCTGGGTGGTCAGCTGCTGCGCCATGGCGTGCTTCATCTGGTTAAAGGTTCCCGTCAGCCGCCCCACCTCGTCGCTGCTTTTCACCGGTAGGTCCGGGCTGGAAAAATCGCCCTCGGCAATGCTGCGGGAGGCCTGTGCCAGCCGCAGCAGCGGACGCACCACCGCACGGCTCAGCACCCGGATGAGCAGCAGCACCAGTACAGCCGCCGTCAGGAACAGCCCCAGATACAGCCACGGCAGATGCCGGATGTGAGCCGCCGTGCTGCTGTAAAGGGCGTTTTCCTGTTCCAGCGTGGCCTGTGTCAGACGTAGCGCATACGCGGCAAGGTAGTCCTGCAGCGCCATCACATGGTACATCTGTTCAATATAGGTATCTGCCGAGGGCGAAAGCTGCAAAAAAGCATCCCGCTCCTGCCGGTAACCCGCGTACCCCTGCAAAAGATTCCATGTGCGGGCATAGCGCTCCTCGCCGATGCGGGCATAATCGAAGGGCAGGGCCGCAAGGCTCTGCTCGGAAGCGGTGCAGGCGGCGGTATAGGCCTGTTCCGTTTCAGAAGTAGGCTGGCGCACATAGCGTGCAAAGGCCTGTGTTTCGTCCTTGAGGGCGTTTTGCACCGTGTAGCAGACGGCGTTGTCGGCCAGCAGCGTATCAAAGGAGCGTACCGTCCACTGACCTGCCATGGTAGCAATGCCAGTGGAAAGCATGGTGACCAGCAAAATCGCGGCAAGCCATGCCGTGACCTTGTGGCGCAGGGAGATGCCGCCCTGTGCGGTTTTGTTCCGTGCCATACGCTTTCCCTCCTGTCCTTGCAGCACCCGGCCTTTTTTATAAGTATAATAGTCTCCCGGGGAAAGTGCAACTGCAAAAAAGCACCGGTCTTCGTAAGGGAGCCGGTGCTTGAAGGCAATGTGCCAGGCTGTCAGTGGGTCAACAGCTCAAAATGATTCCGCTTGGTGACCAGCAGCCCTTCCTTTTGCAGCTTGGAAAGTTCTGCCGACATGGCGGCGCGTTCCACGCAGAGAAAATCCGCCAGCTGCTGACGGTCAAAAGGAATGTCAAAGGAGAGGGACGCCTGCCGGATGGACTCGGCGGACAGGTAGGACAGCAGCTTTTCCCGGGTGGTTCGCTTGCTGACATGGGTGATCTTATCGTTAAAGAGCAGTATTTTGTTTGCCAGAACACTGACCAGATTGCGGATGAGTTTCTGGTGATGGTCGCAGGCGGTGGGGCAGGAGGTGAGCAGCCGCTTGACGTTCAGCAGCAGGATCTCGCAATCCTCCTCTGCCACCACACTGATGTTCAGGATGGCACCGGGGGTGGCGGCGTAAGGCTCGCCGAAAAAGTCTCCGGTATTGCACTTGGACAGGATATTGCGGTGTCCCCAAAGATCCTCCTGAATCACAAGGGTGGAGCCGGACAACATAAGCCCCATGACCTCCGTGGAATCTCCGGCACGGAAAATGTAGGAGCCCCGGGGCCGGGTGATTGTCGCTGCACTGACACAGTGCAGGATGGACAAAATCTCATCGTCGGTAAGCCCGGTAAAAAAGGGGCAGTTCCGCAGAACAGGCAGATATTTTTGCATAAATGCTCTCCTTGTTGGAATTCAAACATACAAGTTGCCTTTAGTATACTATAATAGGGGTGCAAATGCAAAAAAACACCCACAACAGGAGAGTATAGATATGATTCGGAAGATCATCCATATTGACGAAGAAAAATGCAACGGCTGCGGCTTGTGCGCAACCGCCTGCCATGAAGGTGCCATTGACATCATCAACGGCAAGGCAAAACTGGTGCGGGAGAATTTCTGCGATGGCTTTGGCGACTGTCTGCCGGGCTGCCCTACCGGTGCCATCACCTTTGAAGAGCGGGAAGCCCCCGCCTACGACGAGGCGGCGGTGCAGGAAAACAAAAAGAAAAAGGAATTGCAGGAAAAGATGAAGCACCTCCACGAGGGCGGCTGCCCCGGCTCCCGGATGCGGATGCTGGAACAGCCGGAGGCGGCCGAAAGTGCAGCTTCTGCCCCCGTGCAGCCGGTCTCCCGCCTGCGCAACTGGCCGGTGCAGATTAAGCTGGCACCCATCCATGCGCCCTACTTTGCAGGCGCAAAGCTTCTGATCGCAGCGGACTGCACGGCATACGCCTACGCCAATTTCCATCAGGAGTTTATGCGCGGCAAAGTGACCCTCGTCGGCTGCCCGAAGCTGGATGCTGTGGATTACAGCGAAAAACTTACCGAGATCCTGCGCAGCAACGACATCCAGAGCGTGACCATCCTCCGCATGGAGGTGCCCTGCTGCGGCGGCTTGGAGATGGCCGCAAAAAAGGCACTGCAGACCAGCGGAAAGTTCATTCCGTGGCAGGTGGTCACCATCTCCATTGACGGAAAAATTCTGGATTAAAAGTACAGGGCAAACGATATGTACCCAGTTTTCTGGACACTGGATCAAAATTGAATAATTAAGAATCCATCATGGATGCTTCTCTGAATTTAGAGGGGAGGCATCCATTTTGTTTTCGCTTGGATTCTGCTGTTACTGTAATAGCCAATATACTCGGCAATCGCCTTGGAGAAGGCTTGAAAGGAGGAATGTGGACGAAAAGAGCCACGAGCCGGAACAGGACGAGGAAGAACAGGAGGACACCCCGTGCCGTCCCTCGGTGCTGGCGGCGCTGGAGGAAAAGTCGGATAAGCCGGAGCCGGTGAAGCCCTTCCGCAGTTATTACGACAAGGATGGTGATGCCCGGTGAGCGACCGCCGCGACCAGCAACTCCATTTCCGGGTCAGCAAGCCGGAGTTGGAACGGATTCGGAACAAGATGGAATCCAGCGGCATTCTGAGCATTGGCTCCTATCTGCGCAAAATGGCGCTGGACGGATATTGTCTGTATCTGGATCTGCCACAGCTGCGCCGCATGGCATATCTTTTGCATTTGAACGCCACAAGTGGCTCAAGTGTTCGTTAGCAAAGTGGCTCAAGTATTGGCTATCACACGGGAGGTGATTCAGAATGGCTGCAACACGTTTGATTGCGCAGCACAAGAACAAGGGCAAGTCGGTTGCGGCCTGCCTGAAAAGCCGCACGGACTATGCGCAGAATCCTGACAAAACGAACAGGGGAGAGCTGGTCAGCAACTACGAGTGCAGCCCATTGACCGCAGACGAAGAATTTATGCTGTCCAAGCGGCAATACGAACTTGCCACAGGACGCAGACAGAAAAATGATGTGATCGCCTATCAGATTCGGCAGTCTTTTCGCCCCGGTGAGATCACCGCAGAGGAGGCCAACAAGGTGGGCTATGAGCTGGCAATGCGCTTCACCAAGGGCAAATATGCATTTATCGTTGCCACTCACACGGATAGGGAACACATCCACAACCACATTATTTATAACTCCACTGCTGGTGGACATTCAGGCAAAACTTGCCGAGGGAAAAGGCACGGGTTTTGCCCGCTGGGCAAAGCAGCACAACTTAAAAGAGATGTCCCGGACGCTGGTTTTCTTGCAGGAAAACAAAATCGGCAGCATCGAGGAAATGCAGGAGCGTGTGGACGCTGCCACTGCACGCTATCATGAACTGGGAGATTCCATTAAAGCATCGGAGAAGCAGCTGGCAGAAATCGCGGTGCTGAAAGCGCACATCATCAACTACGCCAAGACACGTCCGGTCTATGACGCCTACCGCAAGACCGGATACAGCAAGCACTTTCTGGAAACGCACCGCACAGAGATCACGCTGCACAAGGCGGCGAAAGCGGCATTTGATGAATCCAATTTGAAAACGCTCCCCAAGGTCAAAGAGTTGGATGCAGAATATTCCAAACTGCTGACAGAAAAGAAAGCACGCTACCCGGACTATCGCAAAGCGAAAGAAGAAATGCAGGAGCTTCTTCGAGCACAGAAAAATATTGAGCTTTTCTTCAATGAGGAAAAGAAGCCAGAGCAAACCGAACATTCCAGATAAACAATACGACCCTGAGAACTTTGCCACTTATCCGGCAGGGTTCTCAGGGCCTTTTTTGCTTATTGCTCAGTCTGTACTCAGAACAGCATTTCCGGTGCTTTCAAGTTGTTTAGCGATCATGCTTTCCAGTTCCTGCGTGATCGTTGCACAATTTGCAACACGGTAATTCCAAAAATAAGAAACACCTTCGCACTCTTCCACGGACAAATCGCTGTTGACCAAAAGCAAGCTTTCTGGTGTCACGTTCAGTTTTTCGCACAGAGAAGCATACTTTCCATAATCAATGCTTCGGCTGGATGATTTGGCTTCTACCCAGAAAAATTTTCCATTGATGGAGAACACGACATCCAGCTCGTGCGTGCTCCCTACGGATGCCGTTTCTGAAAGGACCACATTGGAGCAAACCGAAACTTCTGCGCCCTGCTCCTCCCGATAGCGGTTCAGGATCTGCTGAACCTGATGCTCTACAAAAAGCTCCAGCCACTTTCCGCTCAAAAAATGCCGGACGGTTTCGTTTTGCGCAAGTTCATAGACGATATTCTGCGGGTAAATCACAATAGATGCAAAAAGTCCCATTTTGTCCCACGTCTGAGCAATCTCTGAAAGTGTGGTAAACGATTTTTTGGACGCACCCTTTGGGATGCGGAACGAAAAAGAGCCGTCGCTCTGCATATGCGTTCGGATAAACTGTAAGAAATCCACCACCACCGGGTCGCAAAGAGCCTCGCCTGTTTTCCATGCCATCCGCTGAACAGCAATCGGTGGGAGTTTTTCCGGCACGACCTGCTGAACGATTTTATACCCACAGCGTTCCAGATGCTCCAATGCGGTCAAAGGCTTCTGGATTTTTGCTTTGACTTCGGGCTTTTCTGCTCCGGGTATATTCTCGGCCAGATAGTTGAACTTCCATCCGTATTCCCAAGCAGGCGAACGGGTCAGTACGCCGACCGCATGAAATCCGCTGTCATGCTCCTCCATCGGAAAAGTGATCTTGTTCTTATGAATATTGATTTGGAGCGTTTTGTTTTTTAGTGCTTTCTGATAAGCGGCAAGAAAAAATTCCTTTCCCTTATACGCCAGCTCACTGGAATTATTTGCAGAAAGACCAGCATTTTTTGCCAAAGAGAGGAGCAGGCAGGTCGCTTTGGGCAGTTCAAGGATATGTTCCATCTGCGCACCGTCCGGAATATTTGCATTATCGGACTGCGACGATTCGTCTGCCGGAATCTCCTTTGCTGGTGCAGAAACCTCGGGTGCCTTTTTTGAAGCAGTCTCAGACTTTCCAGACTTGGGCAAAGGCTTTGGCTCCGTGTAAACTTCCGCAATGAATGATTCATAGGAATCGATGCACGGAAGTTTTCCTGCCGCTGCAAGTCCTACATAGATTGCAGCCGCCCGCGAGGAATCGCCATAATACTTTTTAGAATCCGCTGCGGCAGCAATATCAGAAAAGGCATTATATCTGCTCAGCTGCGCAGCCTTTTCCGGGAACTGCTTCAACGCACGGCAGTAGAGCCACTCAAAAAATGAATCCGGGTGCGGCTCTATCGGATACTCACTTCCTTCCAGAGAGTAGCGTAGCAACTTTCCATTGGTTCGCAGCCGAGTGTCCTTATGGACTTTAGATGGCGCACAGGTCAGAAGGTCAGCGAATGGACCACCATGTTCAAATACCTTGGCAGCTTCAAAAACCGTGCTGATGGGCACATCCTGCGCAACAGAATCCAGACGTAGCAGAAGCCGCAGAGAAGAAACAGCCTCACCCTCCGGCTGAACGGATGCAGAGCTGACTTCCAGAATCGAAACATCCGGGT
>OGCQ01003080.1_pt1 | contig 15678 bp, 23 predicted proteins | sample 1570161 | NCBI WGS metagenome assembly OGCQ01 (sample SAMEA4384402, study PRJEB24528) | human gut metagenome
ATATAGAAAGTTATAATTAAAAGACAGCAAAAAGCTGTCTTTATTCGTATTTTTCATAATTATAATAATTTATTTTTCTCTATAAAAAATCACCAAATTGTAATTTATCTTTCTAATACTTGTTTACAACACCAAAATATTGCGAACTTTTTATAATTCGTAATTTATTATTCTACCCAAGCCCAAATTAATATTTTATCAAATAATCTAAATTCAGCACCATATCCACTTTCTTCAATATTGCCATTTATATCTACTTGTTTATCTTTATAATATTTTATAGAATAACCTAGTCCTGTATATTTATTTCCATTTTCATATTCAGCCAAACTAATAGTTATAAATGGCTTCGTTCCACTCTTTGCATTTCTTAGTCTAAAGCAATCGATTGTTACAAATAAAATATAAATAATAATTATAGCTCCTATTACTATCAATATTTTCTTTTTCATAATTTACCTCACTTCCAAATTACTATTCGTATTTAACTTTATTTCGTTAATTGATAACTTTGTTCTATCAATTCTTTCACTAAATTCTCGTCCACTTTTTCATCCACAATAATTGTATTCCAATGTTCCTTATTCATGTGATATGCAGGTATTATATAATCATAAGTACTTCTTAATATATCAGAATAATTTGGATCTGTCTTAACATTAAGGTATAACTTATTATTTACATTCATTAATAATGCAAACCACTTTTTATTTTTGCAATGTTTCATTGTTACAGATTCAAAGTCATCTGAAAATGGACAATCTTTATATGTATTTTCTAATGTTAAACAATATTTTATTATTTCTTCTTTATTCATAACTAAATCCTTATAATAATCTACTAAATTTTTTACTATATTTATCTATATCCTTTGTACTTTGACTTACAATAAAATCTGTTACCTTAATTTTTAATCTTTCAACTTCATCTTTTGTATAATTTTTATCTTCTACATTTATCCCTGCTTCATTAAATAATTGAATATCTTTGCTTGAAAATTGCACTATTTGTTCCTTCTTTCATTTATTATTTCATTAAAATTATACCTTTTATACTTGGATGTAATAATTTTATAAAGTCCGTGGCATCTTGTTTTGTTCCAACTACACTACCATAATGAATTGGAACTGCTATTTTAGGTTGTATTTCATTTATTAATTGTGCTGCCTCTTTAAAAGCCATTGTATATGTTCCTCCAACTGGAACAAAAGCAACATCACATTTTACTCTTCTATTTTCTTCTGTAATGTCCGTATCTCCTGCAATATAGTATCTAATATCATCTAGTGTGATGATATAACCAACCCAACCATTTTCTTTTGGATGAAATGTCTTATTTGTATTATATTCTGGTATTGTTTCAAATTTAATTCCTTGTACCATATACTTTTCATTTGGTTCTACAGTAATAATTGCATTTTTATTTATGCCTTTTCTTAATAGTTTTGTTAATAATTCTTCTGGTATTATAATAGTTGTATTTTCGTTTATAACCTTATCTATATCTTCCTCAGAATAGTGATCATAATGGTCGTGTGTTATAAAAACAATATCTGCATCATTATAATTTCTATCTATTTTAAATGGATCTATATAAATTGTTTTTTCTTTGTTAATTCTTATACTACTATGGTATAAAACTTCTATATTTTCTAACATTTATATCCTCCTTGATTTTTTATATACATTGGCATTATAACATAAATTATAAAAATTCACACCATAAAATAAGAAATTATCATTTATTTTATGGTGTGTTGTTTATTTTAACAAACCCTCAATTATTTTTTCTAAAACATTTACAACAATACTATTTCCTGCTTGTCTATACAATTGAGTATCTGATATTCCTGCATCTTTAGCTTTATAAAAATCCTTATCATCAAATCCCATAAGTCTCCAACATTCTAAAGGCGTTAATTTTCTTATTCTCATAAATGTAGTACCATCTTCCGAAATAAGAACTGCTGCACTACTATAAGAATTACCACAATTTGCTGTCTGTGTTGGTGCTATATCTTTTATTTCTTTATCGTTATATGGATTAAACATTTTTCTCTCTGCTATTTTAGGTTTAAATTCACTTGCTGTTACTGTTGCAGAAATACCTTCTGTATCATATATTCTATCTTGAACACTCCATTTTTTTTCTTTATTATTCAAACATATCAATTTATTTGTATTTTCTAAAACTGCAATACTAGGTGTTGTTAATATTGTTTGTGATACTTCTTTACCAATTCTCCCTCGTTTTGTCATACTATTAGGATACGAGTAATTAATAGAATCTCCTTCCATTGCCTCTGCATATCCTTTTTTAGTTCCTTCCTTAACAAGGATATATGGTTGTTTATGTCCTCCATTATCCATTGTTGTTAATGTTGGAGATAATCCATTTGGATTATAAATACTTCCTGCTTGATGTTTTGATTTGTTTGTATCAAATAGTCCTGTAATTCTTTCAACCTCATCAGATTCTGCTATGTATTGATTATTGCTACCGCTCATTTTATGATAGCCTGCTATCAAGCAAGAACTAATATTAGGATTTTGGCAATCTTTTATTAGTTTATTATTCTTTTTTATTAGCCTTCCTATTCCACTTTCAGTTAGATAAAATCTCTCATCTACTTTGTCCTCTAAAACATCTTTTAATTTTAGTTTTAATTCTACAGGAGATGGAAAGATAAAACTATTTTTATCGATATCATTACGAATAGAAACAATAAAAACTCTTTCGCGATTTTGTGGCACACCATAATCCTTTGCATTTAAAACTTTCCAATAATTAGTATATCCAAGTTCTTTTATATCGTTTAATATAGAATCAAATTGAATTTTGAATCTTTGGCTAGTCAGGTTTTTAACATTTTCAATAATACTATATTTTGGTTTCTTCGATTTTAATATTCTATATCCTTCATAATATAATCCGCTTCTAGTTCCTTCTTGTATTCCTTTCATTCTTCCAGCGATTGATATATCTTGACATGGAAATCCCCAAGTCATAATATCAAAATCTGGTAACTTATCAATGTTTATTTTTTTTACATCTCCTAAATTCTTGTATTCTGGTACATTATGAATTGTGCAATAGCTCTTAATCGCAAATTTATCTATTTCAGAAAAGCCTATCAATTCATAATTTATTTTCAAATTTTCTAATGCTTTCTCAAAAGCTCCTATTCCTGTAAATAGGCTTAATAACTTTAGCATAATGTAATTCCTCCTTTGCATCAAAAAAACGCCCCAGAACCAAATCTGGAGCGAATTATTTTTCACTTATTTGCTATATAATGAATCAATTTCTTTTTTCTTATCTAAAACAAATTTTTCTAGCTCTGTTCCTGTGATATTTCCAATTTTTTTGTTTTCTTCATCATATAGTTCGTATTCTTTGTCATCTACTAGGTATAATGTATAAAATTGATATTTTTCATTATAAGCAGTAAATATTTTATCAATATATATTTTATAGTCTGAGTATGGTAATTTTACACAAAACTCTTTATCATTTGAATTTTTATAGTCAATTCTATTTCCACCGAAATTTAATATTGTGGATATACAAATTACTACTAGATAATTTTTCTTCTTTTATAGTTTCTAAATGATTAAGTTCCCTTTGGAGTTCCAATACTTCTTTTCTTTGTCTGTTTATCTCAATTCTTTCTGATCTTGAATTTTTTATTAACTCTTTTGCTTCATCAATAGAAGTTATATTCAATTCCTTTTGTATATTCAAAAATATCTCTGTCTCTTTAGGTAAAACATAATCCTCGTCTTGCTTTTTATATGACATTGCATATTCATAAACTGTATAAAGTCTAATATAATCATTAGCCATTTCTGTAGTTTTAAGAACTTTCTCAAATTTTTCTTGGTTTTTCTTCATCTTAACATTCTTACTTTTTATTTGACCTCTTTTAAGTGCTATTTGTGATTCAATATCATCAAAATCTCTAATATTATATTTGTCTAAATATTCTAACTGTTGTTTTAATTGATAATACCTTTTTATCTCTTGATATTTTGTTTTTTGATATTCACTATAAACTTTTCCTTTTGCACCTAACTGACTTTTTTCAATAGCAATTTTAGATTCATTTGCTTTCTGAAATATTTTAGAATTGAATTCATTTTGTTCTGTTTTAATGGCTAATAGTTTCACATTATCTTTTTCTCTGTATAGTTTATATAAATTGCTAGTAGAATACTTTAAATTTATTGTATCTATTCTTGCATATCTTTGCATACCAAGACATCTAACTGCAATATGTTTGCCTCTCCTTATTTCATAGCCTAAAATAGATAATTCATCTAATAGTTCATCAACGCTATTACACTTTGGAATAAGTTTTTCTAAATGCTCTTCTATTTGTTCTTTCCAAGATTGTCTTTTATATTGATAATAATCATCTTGACTATTTTTAGATTTCAAATATGTCTTTCGAGGCATTATAAAGCATCCATACTCTGCTGCTATTCGATCACTTGTATCACTAACTCCATAAAGGCCCTCTTTTTCATTTGAAAGTCTATCCTCTAGTTTTCTTCCTTCTAAATTTATTGAATTTACGCATATATGATTATGTATGTGTCCTTTATCAATATGAGTTGATACAATACATTGAAAAGTAGGATATAATTCTTTGCACATTCTTAATCCAATTTCATTTGCTTGTTCTACAGTTATTTTATCTTTTGGAGAAAAACTTTGGATAATATGATATGCACCTCTAGTTCCACCCATTTTATATTTCTTTTGAATATCCCTAAATTCATAAAAAGCAGTTTCAACATTACAATTTAGAGAACTGGTACATCCAACTTTTTCTCCATCATTTTTCTCATCAAGTATATATTCAATTAAATTTTTAGGAGAGCCTAAATGTGGTAATCTTTTTGTTACTGGCATTATTTTTCCTCCAATTCTTCAATCTTGTTATGATTGATTTCTTTCCATACATCTAAATCCAACTTTTCATCAATAAGTTTTATCATTGTTTTTTGATTTCTTAATACTGCATACATAACATCTAAAATATCTTTTTTTGTTTCATCTGTTAATCTAGTAGCATATTTACTTATATGTCTGATCTCTTTAGTAATTTTCTTTAATTCTTTTGTATTTTCAGCATACGCAACATACAATTCTTCCTTATTTTTCAAATCAACATAAGTTACTTTTTCATATATTGCTGCATCACGAATATATTTTGCAAGTCGTTTATATCCATAAAATTCTGCCTTTGATTCAACTAAAATTCTTTCTTCATCTGATAGCCAGACCTTTATACTTTTTCTTCTTTGTTTAGAATTAAATTCCATTTGTAATCATCCCTTCTATAAAAATAATAAGCAAGAAAAATTTTCTTACTTCATTTCATTTAATTTTTATGAAAAAAATTATCATACGGATAACCTGCTGCTATATATTTTTCAGTTAGCTCCATTTTATAATTTTCCAATATCTCCAGATATTTTTGTTTGAAACATTCTTTGCATAATAGCTCTATACCTTTGCTATAAACATATACTTGATTATTTTTTTTATATCTTATCTTAATGCTATACTTCTTTTCCAATTTTTGTATTGTTTTTCTTACTGTATCTATTTTTCTATTAAAAAATTTTTCTAATTGTGAATATGGAATATCATTAACAAATAGTTCTTTAGATTGTATTTTTAAAAAATCTTCATACATTTTTATTCTTTTATTAAAGAATTTTATATCTGCATCAATTAAGTTCGTTTCATTTTGAAAGAATACATCTACAAGCCACCAATATCCCTCATCTAAAATATAAAACTTTCTACTTCTTACTTTGTTACTTCTCCATCTACAAGTGGGATGCTTTTTTATCATTACTTCTATAGCTTGTCTTAAATCCTTATGAGTAATTTCATTATTATTTTTTGTCCTACATCCCTGCTTGTTTAATCTTGCTAGAATTTTATTATATGATAGAAATATTTTATCTAATTCTCTTTCACTATCACGCATAATATCCACCTCACTTTATAAATAAAAAAATATTTGTACTAGCAAAGCGAAGTACAAAAAATCCAGAGCAATTTATTTGCTCCGAATAATGAGGCATTTTTTAATGCCCAATATTCGCCAGCGTGGTGTTTTGACACCCTTTTCGCTGTTTAGGGCAAAAGCCCTAAAACCCATTTTGCCCTCTGGGAGATATTTTTTTGTTCTAAATTTTGAAAAAAGTGGAGTATTTTTACTCCACTTTCATCAATTTTTTTAATTAAAATCATAGTCAAATTCGTTTTCATTTTTCACCTCATTTTGTTTTGATTTTTCTTTTAATTTATCATAAGTTTCATAGATAGATTCCATATTTTCCGTTACAACTTTAACTCCATTCCAAGCACTTGTATCTACTTCTATTGAAGAATTATTTTCAAAAGTAATTGTTGTAATATATTTTCCATCTGATACATCTTCTGTATAAACATTTGAATATTTTATTCCTAGCTTATCCATTATTTCTTCATACATTGAAGTTAAATGGTTTAATCCTTCATCTCCATCACTGCCATAATCCATTAAGTTTTTTATCTCATTTTCTCTAAAATATTCACTAACTTTTGAAAGTGATAAATCATAATAAGATATAGAATATTCTGTATAATCTTCAATAAAATCTTCATAAGTTGTTAGTCCACAGGCTAATCTTAATATATCTCTATTGAAACTAGAATCTTCTTTAGATTCAAATTCTTCATAACTATCTTGATGATAAATAATGCTTTCTTCATTAAAATATTGATTCAAAGATTGTTCAAAATCTTCTAATTGTTCTAATGAAAAATAGTCAAAAAATTCAAATATTTTATCTTCTGGAACTGCATATTTTTCTATCAATGGAAATTGGTCTTTTACCATAAATCCATATCCTACTTTTTTTAATTCTTCAAAAGTAATATAAAAATTCCAATTACCATTTTCATCAAATAATTCTAAATCATTCAGGTCATAAACTATTTCAACTTTAATAACAGAATTATACAATTCTTGATATGAATCATATTCATATACATTAAAATTTCCATCTAAATATTCTTTATAATTTTGATTATTTATTTTACCTTCTTCTTTCAATTTTATATACTCATCTTCAATAAAAATATGTAGTATTTTATTATCAATTTCAAGTAGCATTTCTTTTGACATTGTATCTACATATTTTTTACAGACACTCTTACAAAATTGCTCATCTTCATCAAGTATTTTTATAATATCTTGTATATCAAATTTCTCTTTTTTGCTTATCAAATCAACATATTTTTTAGTATCAAGTTCATTTAAAGCTCTTGCTACAGTTTCACTTTCCAAATATCTTTTAGCAACTAAATCCCAATCATCTTTTGCAATTTTTTCATTGTTACTTTTCTTATTTTCAAGTGGAATATAAACTATATCTTGATGATATGTATCTAATCTCTCAATAATATCTGATAATGTATAAAATTCTTCTTGATTTATTCCATTTAGATTTCCGTTTTGAATATCGTTTAATCTAAATACATTTTCTAAATCTTTATTTATATCAATTACTAATTCAAAATCATACACTTCTAACATTTGTCTAAAGAATTGTACTATTTTTTCTTTCTTTATTTCATTCATTTTTTATATCTCCCTTCATATTTTTTTACATATCATTGTTGATTTCAATAGTATCTTTTGATTCATTTTCTTTTATAACTTCTTGAAACCACTCTGCATAATGTTTCTTATTTTCTTCATTTAATAAATGTAACTTTTCTCCTGTTTTCATATAGCTTTCGTATTTCTTTTTTACATATTCAGAATCTTCTTCCATAAGATCTTCAATATCTTCCTCATCTGTAAAATAGTCAAACATTCTAAAATATACTCTATCAATAATTTTGTCTAGTGTAGTATTTTCTTCAAAATCAAAAGTATTACATTGTTCATCTTTTATGTTATATTTTCCATCTGGATATTTTGTAATAGACCACTCATAAAAGTCTAAAAAGTTATCTAAATCAGATGCACTTTCTTTGTCTTGTAATTCATTTTCAAAGTTTGTATATTCATAATTCATATTAAATAGTTTCTCTTTTCTACAAACTTTTATAAGTTCATCAACATTTAATATTTTCATATCTTTATCATAATCTAAATAATCTTTTCTGTTTCCCCAAGTAAAACCTTTGCTCCATTGAAATTCAATACAAGTATCTCTAGTATTTCCATTATTTAGTTTGACATAGTACCAAAATCTATCTTCCGAAAATTCATTAAATTCTTTATCAAAGCAACAATTTTTCTCAAAAGATTCTGCATATTCTCTTAAAAATTCAATACTTTTCATAAGTTCAATAAATTTATAAAGATCATCATCATATTCTTTTCTAATCTTTACAACTGCACCAAAGGTTAAAAATTCTTCCATTTCATTCATTCTAATTGTTTCTCCTTTCCAAATAAAAAAGACTAGGCATAATTTACATCCAAGTCATCAGATTTATCATTTTGAATCTCGACTTGATTTGTAATTTGTCTAGTATTTTCATTTTCTAATTTTCTTGCCATTTGTAAATCTAAATTAAGTAAGTTTTCTGCCAACTCTTTTAATGTACTATAACGATTGCTGCCACCAGTCCAATCTTTATCGTGTTCCATTGTCCTATATAAAATATTATTGGCCCATTCATTCTTCCAACACCTAACATCAGATATTGAAATATAATAAAATTGATTTGTTTTATTACTTTTCACAACTGCCGAAAAATCATAGTGATTTTTGCTAAATGAATGTAATTCCATTCCTATATCTTTGCAAAAATCTTTAATAACACTTCTATAATTTGTTTGAAAATTTCTATATTCTGGTGAAGTTTCTCCTCCCCAATCTTCAATTTCTTTATCATACCATTTCTCTAAAAACTTATCTACTGTCATATTACTGCACCTCCTAATAAATTATATTTTTATAAAAATTGGTTAATCAAACATTTCATCTACAATATCCTTTTCATTATCAAGTTTCTTATTCCAAATTTCCATAGCAAATTCTTCACCAAGATTACTTGAAATAGTAGCCAGTCCATCTTGATATATTATTTTTCCATTATTATCGCTATAAACATCTTCATCAGCAAATTCTATTTCTATAAAATCATTTGGAAATTCCTCTGATAATTTTTTAAAAATTGGCTCTGGAATGGACCAAGCTGTTTCAAAAATCATTGTTCTCTCATTGCATTTAAAGTCCTCATAAACATCCCATTTTGTTCCCCAATTATTTATACTCCACTCATACCAAGTTACATATCCATATTGTTTTATATTATTTATGTAGGCATCACCTAGTTCTTCCAAATTATGTATGTCTAATTCTTTTTCCACATCACTCACTTTGTAATTTTTTGCATATTTGTTAATGTCTTTAAAATGACCTCTTTTCTGACATTCTTTAATTTTCTCCCAATAATTCGGATAAAAATCAACCTTATAATTTTTTAATATCTTACATATATTTTGTTTCTCAATTTCACTTTTTTTCGACCAAGAATAAAAAATAGAAGCATCTGTTATACTTCCATCTACTAAATTTAATCTTTTTGGCATTGGAATAATTTTATCAAATGATAAAATCCCTCCTTTAAAATATTTTTCTTTAATTTTATTCATTGTTTCTTCTGATACAGTAACAATATTTTTAACATAGTTTGGCATAATAATTCCTCCTTATAAATTTAATAATCATAATCCATATTGTCATTGTTTTGTTCTTTTTCATAATCTTCTAGCATATAAGATGGTGGTGTAATTCCGGTTGTTTTCATTGCTTGAATAAGATCACAATCCTTTGGCATATATAAATCTCTTTCAACCTTTAATCCAAATGGTAATTTTAAATTCTCCAATTCAGATAACATTACATATCCAAGTTCAGCCATTTCATCATCCCCAAGATGACAATATCCAAACATTTCATAATCACCATTTTCAAGTTTATTTCCTTCTGTTATTATCCAAGTTCCTACTCCAGTTGGATTAAAAAATTTTGCTATAACCTTTGCTTTTCCACCTAATCCATCTTGACTTCCTATAGGATATTTTTCAAATAATTTTTCTAATTCCTTTGTTATAAGTTTCATAATTGCATCTCCTCCTTTTGCAATTCATTATTCATAAATTTTTGATAAATTAGTTCGTGATATTTTGTGTTAAAATTATTTGCTAAATCTTCTAATTTCTTTTGATATTCAGTAAAATCTTCTAATGACTGACTAATTGTAAAGTTACTTTTATAATTTTCATCTTGTCTATACATATCAATTTCATCATCTACAGAAAAATTATCAACTAATTCTTGCAGTTGTTTTTTTACATTTTCTTTATCATAAAGTTCTTGATAATCATCACAAAAATAAAAGGTATGTATCATATCCACTCCACCATTGGTCCAAGTTTCAATTTCCATACCACTAATCATCCCATTTTCATATATAGGACTAACACTATAATTAAAAGATTCTATTGTTTTTATAATATTATCCAGTATAATCTCCTGCTTTCTAGTAGGAATATACTCTTTCGTACTTAATTCATCAACTTCTATTTTTTCATCTATTTTTTCTCCAAATGTCATTCTAGTATTATTTACACATTCGTTATAATCTGTAATTAAAATTTGATTTGGTTTCAAAACATAATTTCCATTACTACATACAACTGTTATATCTTCATCTGACATATTTTTAATATAGTTGCTATCACTTGTATAGATATATTCTCCATTATCATCTTTGAAAAACTTAAATTGATTTTCTGTTTGAGAATATTCAAAATACTCATTACCTTCTTTATCAATATATGGATTATGTTGTTCATCTGGAGAATAAGTCATAACTTCATCACCATATTTGAAATATCTTTCATCAAAATCTCTAATCATAGCATCAAACAATAAAGGCTCTTTGAAATTTTTAAGCATATCATAAATTGCTCCACCTAGATTTTCTATTCCCATTCCACCATTAAATTCAGTTGATTTTTGTATTTTAAACTTATTATCTTTATCCTTTGTTATAATAAAAACTGTTCCTCTGTGCATTTTATACACCTCCTAAATATCAATATCATTTTCAATTTCTTGTTCTGTTTTTTCAAATTCAACTCTTAAATTTGTATATTCTTCTATTAACTTTTCTTGCTCTTTAGAATATGGAGAATGTTCTATTTTCCCATCCAAATTTCCTGCTTTTCTTTGTTCATTTCTGACTGCAATTCCAGCTAAATATGTACCTGCAAATGTTATGTTTGAAAATCTATTATCTTTATCAAAAAATTGAAGAAGTTTTGGATCTTCTTTTGTTATTTCTTTAAATCTTAATTGAAATTCTTTCATTTTATCTAATATGTCTTGTTGTCTTATAATCATTGACTTTGTTAGATCTTTTTCAAGTTCTGTAATGTTTAATTGATATTGTAGATATTCAATTATTTCTTCAATCGAATACCCTGTATCTTCATCCAAATAACCAGATAGCCATATAAAAACAGTATGGTCTTGTAATTTTCCTTCTTTAACTGTTCCAAATAATCCATCTGTAAGTGTATTTAAAGAACATTCTGGTTGCCAGTCATCTCTTAACTCAATTATTTCATCTGCTTTTTCATTTATTCCTATAGCAACACAAGCTGTATCCATTCCAATTTCAGTTTCTTTTAGTTCAATTCCACTTAAATATCTAATTGCTCCATTTTCTCTTAATTCACTTAATCTTCTATCTTTTGACAAAAATAAAAAGAACTCTGTACCTTTTATGGTTAAGTCCTCTATTTCATCGACAGTTGGCTTTATATCAATATCTACATACCAGTCTTTTTCTTTTAAGTTATTATTTTCATATCTACAAGTTACACTTTCATCATAACTCGGATCAGAAATAATAATATGATTTAATTCTTTTATTTTTCCTTTATATCTCAATTTCACTCACCTCTTGTTCCTTTAATTTTTCATTTAAAGTTTCATTCATCTTTTCTTGTATTTCTTCTTTTGAGTAACAATCCAAATCTATATCGTAATTTGGAATAAAATATCCATTACTTAATAATTCATAATCATATCCAAAACTTTCTCCATATTTTTCAAAATCAAAATAGTCTATTATTCCCTGCTTTTGAAGTTGAATATATATTCCATTTTCTTCTGCCATTGTATATCCCATTTTCAATTCTGGAGAGCAATCTTGATTATACTCTAATCCTTCAAAACTGTATCTACAGTAATTTATATTATCAGCTTGTAAGCATATATTTACTAATTGACTTATAGAATAATGTTCCTCTCCAGAATAAACTAAATATGCTTGGATAGCTTCTCTTTGACATTCATCCAATTTACTAAATATAATTGCCAATTCATTTAATTCTTTTACACTAGACCATTGAATTGAAGCATAAGGAAACGGACTTATGTTGTCATCAATATCTGCTATTTCATATTCTTCGTGTTCATCATCCACTTTTACAACTTCTTTTAAATATTTATCTATAACTTCTGGAGATTGTGGTAAATCTAGCCATCCTCCTTCAATACTTCCTTCGTTATAATAAGCTAAATTTTGAGCAAAAATACTAAATACTTTCTGCATAATAATCACTTCCAATCTTTTATATTTCTATTTCATCTTCCCACTTGATTGAATTATAGGTACATCCTTCACTATCTTTATAAACATTATGAAAAACGATTGCTTTATCAAAGTCTGCTTTCTGTTCATTAAAAAGTTCAAGCACTCTTTTTTCTCCTAACTCTTTAATATATGTTTCACTATAACGAGATTCTAAAAAGTTACTACCATAACATAAACAACTATTTATAATTTCTCTGCAATCTAATTCTCTATGCAGTTGTTTTTGTTCTGCTGTTAAATTACAAGCAACTCCATTTCTGAATCGTGGTATTTCTGTTCTAATCTTCTTAATTTCTTTTCCTGTCATAAAGATTCTCCTTTCTAACAAAAAAGAAGCTCATCTTTCGACTTGCTTCTAATTCATTTATATTTAATTAAGATATAAAATTGTAATTTTTTGTTTATACCCATATAATCATTATTAGTAATATAATACCAATACCTAGAAAACCATATCCCATAATTCTGCTCATTCTTCTAAATGATTTTTCAGTTTTAGGAGTCGGATGAAAAAGTTTCTTTCCCGTTTCATAACTCATTTTAGGCATATAGTTTCCAATAATAGTGAATAATATTCCTAATATCAAACATACACTTTTTCCAACATAAACATCACTACCTAATGGAACTTCTATCATAATAATATATACTAATACTGTAACAATTGGAATAAACCATTCCATTATTTTTACAATTTTAGGTTTTTCGCTATTTTTCAATTTATTCACTTTTGATGTAAATATTAGACATATTGCTTGAATAATAGCCATAATAATTGGTATTCCAAATAATGCAAAATTCTTTGGTGCATAATTATCTGGTACATCATTTACCGTAAAATGAATTGGCATTTGTTCTGGTAATCTATTATAAAAAACAATACCTAATACCATTGGTAATAAACATATAATTACACTTAAAATTAATGTTTTTTTATTTTTCTTTTCCATTCTTATTTCCTCCCAACTTATAAATCCAAACTAAAACATCTTCAAATACAGAACTATTCAACTCATAAAATATAAAGTTCTTTTGCTTTGTTTCAGTTATTAAATTTGCTTTTTTTAAATTTGATAAATGATATGATACGGTTGCTCCTGTTAAATTAAAACTGTTTGATATTTCTCCTGCTGTTTTTCGACCATCTTTTAATAGTTCTAATATCTCTCTCCTTACAGGATCACTAATCGCTTTTAATGTTTCAGACATTCCCAAATTAATCACCTCACTTATAGTATTTCGATATATATCTAAATAGATTATAATATTTTTCAATTCGAATGTCAATATCTATTTAGATTTTTTTCTAAATAGATAAATAAAATATAGATTAGTTATATTTCAAACTAATCTAAATGATAACTTACTATTTTTCTAACTAATTACTAAATTGTAATTTGTGTTATTTATTATCTTTCCAAAAATCATTAATTATATTTGCAAGTTCTTTTGGATTATCAATATTTACTTCATGTCCTGCATTTTCTATAATCTTAAATTTACTATTTTGTATTACCTTATTTAACTGTTTTGCACTTTTCATATTTATATTATCTTTTTCCTTTTCTCCACATATAATTAGTGTATTGCATTTTATATTTGGTGCTTTGTCTGGAATAGATAATTCACTCATTGATTTTAATAATCTAATCATATCTTTTTTAGGGCAACCTATTTTTTCAAATATTCTTTTAGGCATAAACTTATAAATAATGTTTTGTATAGTAAATATAGTCTTTGGTATTTCGTAGGGTGTCCCTATTAGTATTATTGAATTTACTTTCTCTGGGAATTCTGCTATGTAATCAATAGCAAGTATTCCACCTAGAGAAAGCCCTACTAAATTTATTTTTTCATTAAAACTATTACAATAATCGGCAAATGTTTTATACATATTTTCATAATTTACTTGATAATTTTTTACGATAGAAAATAAATTAGGTGTTTCAACATTTATCTCACTATTATTTAATTGATTTTTTACTTCATTCCAACTTGTTTCATTTTGTCCAAGTCCATGAATTAGAATATTTACCATCATTCAATCTCCTCTATATATTGTAATTTATCTAACAAGTTTCTCTATCGAATTGTATTCATCTCCACTTATTTGATATATACCATTATATGGTTGTTCAATATAATAACTATTGTTTTTCTTATATACGAATATTGTAGATACTCCAGCTTCTATAAAGTGAAAATCAACTTTTATTTCATCATCAATATTTACAGGTGCATCTTGTATGCTTTCGTTTTTAGTAACTCTTTTTGTACCATTTAAAACATATAGTATATCTTTCATTTCTTCTCTGCCATTAATACTAATATCTTTTTCATTTTGATTTAATGAAATACTTTCTAATTTTTCAAGTTGAGGTAAATTGAGTGTATAAGTCCTTCTATCTCTAAAATGATAAAAAACTCCTATCACTAACACTACTAATACAATTATACCTAATACTGCAAATAATACATTTTTATTTTTCATACCCATTCCTCCAATCATTTCAACAAATTACTATTTTTCTAACTAATTACTAAATTGTAATTTGACTAACTATTTTTTATTTTATTACCTATAAAACATCCAATTATTGATAATATAAGATATATAAATATAAATATCAGAACTGAGTCATTATAAAATATAAACATTGTTGGAATAAATAATAAAACTAACAATATTGACACCATTATTTTTAAGCCATACTTTTTACAAAATAGCACTGATATTATCAATGAGTACAACGGATAAACAATCCATAAATCACTCAAAAAAGTATAATTTGTACTTTCGGGTACTATTTTGTTAATAATTGGTATTATATTATATATAACTAAGGTTAATAATATAAATTTAATAATATCTTTTTTCATATAATCCTCACTTTCAAATTACTATATATCTACCTATTTGCAAAATTGTAATTTATATGTTTTGAAAATTTATTTTATTGAAAAATAAGCGGTTCAAT
>OGCQ01003081.1_pt1 | contig 15664 bp, 13 predicted proteins | sample 1570161 | NCBI WGS metagenome assembly OGCQ01 (sample SAMEA4384402, study PRJEB24528) | human gut metagenome
GGACGAGGGCGTAGTGGAAGCTGCTCAGAGCATGTGCGCTACCCCCTTCCAGATCATCACCAAGGTCATGATCCCGGAGTGCCTGCCCGGCCTGATCTCCAGCATGACCACTGCGCTGACCACCATTCTGGGCTACTCCGCCATGTCCGGCGTCATCGGCGGCGGCGGTCTGGGCAAGATTGCCCTGTCCTATGGCTACTACCGCTACCAGACCAACATCATGATCGTCTGTGTGGTGCTGCTGGTGCTGATGGTGCAGGCGTTCCAGTCTGTGGGTACCCTGTGGGCCGCCAAGAGCGATAAGCGCCTGCGGAAATAAGAATCTTTGAATTTTTTGATTCCCCGCCGGAGGCAGCCCCTCCTGCGGGGAATCGTCCTTCCCGACCAAAAAACCAGCAAAGGAGTATGTTGTATGAACCGTGATACCATCTGTGTGCAGGGCGGCTACACCCCCGGCAACGGCGAGCCCCGTCAGATCCCCATCATTCAGTCCACCACCTTCAAGTACGCTACCAGCGAGGACATGGGTAAGCTGTTCGATCTGGAGGCAGACGGCTATTTCTATTCCCGTCTGCAGAACCCTACCTGCGACATGGTAGCCAAAAAGATCTGCGAGCTGGAAGGCGGCACTGCCGCCATGCTCACCTCCAGCGGACAGGCCGCAAACTTCTTTGCCCTGTTCAATCTCTGCGAGGCGGGGGACCACATCGTAGCCTCCAGCACCATCTACGGCGGCACCTTCAACCTCATCTCGGTCACCATGGCTAAAATGGGCATTACTGCCACCTTCGTGGACCCTCTGTGCACCGAGGAGGAGCTGAACGCCGCCTTCCGGCCCAACACCAAGGTGGTGTTCGGCGAGACCATCGCAAACCCCGCCCTGACCGTGCTGGACATTGAAAAGTTTGCCAAGGCCGCCCACGCCCACGGCGTACCGCTGATGGTGGACAACACCTTCCCCACGCCGGTCAACTGCCGCCCCTTTGAGTGGGGCGCGGACATCGTGACCCACTCCACCACCAAGTACATGGACGGCCACGGTGCAGTGCTGGGCGGTGCCATCGTGGACGGCGGCAAGTTCGACTGGATGGCGCACGCCGACAAGTTCCCGGGTCTGTGCACCCCGGATGACAGCTACCACGGCATCACCTATGCCGAGCGCTTTGGCAAGGAGGGTGCCTTCATCACCAAGGCCACCGCGCAGCTCATGCGGGACTTCGGCTCCATGCAGTCCCCCATGAACGCCTATATGCTGAACCTTGGTCTGGAAAGCCTGCACGTTCGGATGCAGCGCCACTGCGCCAACGGTATGGCAGTGGCACAGTTCTTGGAGAACCACCCCAAGGTGGCCTATGTGAACTACTGCGGGCTGGAAAGCAGCCCCTACCACGCACTGGCGCAGAAGTACCTGCCCAATGGCAGCTGCGGCGTGGTGAGCTTTGGTCTGGCCGGCGGACGTCAGGCTGCCAGCACCTTTATGAAGGAGCTGAAGCTTGCCGCCATTGAGACCCATGTGGCCGATGCCCGCACCTGCTGCCTGAACCCCGCCTCCAGCACCCACCGTCAGATGAACGACGAGCAGCTGGCTGCCGCCGGTGTGCCCGCTGAGCTGGTGCGCATGAGCTGCGGTCTGGAATCTGCCGAGGACCTCATCGCCGATATCGCGCAGGCACTGGATAAGGTATGAAAGGAGCAACCATCCTATGCCGCTGATCATTCCCAAGACCTTACCTGCCTTTGACGCCCTGTATGAAGAAAACGTCTTTGTCATGCACCGGGAGCGGGCGTTGGCGCAGCATATCCGCCCGCTGGAGATCCTGATCCTGAACCTGATGCCCACCAAGATCGCCACCGAGACCCAGATCGCCCGGCTGCTGGCCAACACCCCGCTGCAGGTGCACATGACCCTGCTGCAGACCGCCAGCCACTCTGCCACCCATGTGTCGGCTGCCCACCTTGAGGCTTTTTACAAGACCTTTGACGAGGTGAAGAACAACCGCTACGACGGAATGATCATCACCGGCGCGCCGGTGGAGACCATGGATTTTGAGCAGGTGGACTACTGGAACGAGCTGTGCGAGATCATGGACTTCAGCGAAACGAACGTCTACTCCACCCTCCATGTCTGCTGGGGCGCACAGGCCGGACTGTACTACCACTACGGCGTGCGCAAACAGCTGCTGCCGGAAAAGATGTTCGGCGTGTTCGAGCACCGGGTCACCCGCCCGGCAAACCCGCTGGTGCGCGGCTTTGATGAGGTGTTCTACGCTCCCCACAGCCGCCACACTGGCATCTGCCGGGAGGATGTGGACAACTGCGCCGCCCTGCGCATTCTGGCCGAGAGCGACGCCGCCGGACCCTTCCTCATGAGTACCGAGAACGGGCGGCAGATCTTTGTTACCGGTCACCCGGAGTACGATAAATACACGCTGGACGCCGAGTATAAGCGGGACGTAGCCAAGGGCTTGCCCATCCATGTGCCCGTCAACTACTACCCGGATGACGACCCCACAAAGCCGCCGCTGTTCCGCTGGCGCGCCCACGCCCATCTGCTGTATGAAAACTGGCTGAACTATTATGTCTACCAGAACACTCCCTATGATCTGGGAGATATCCAGCGGGTCAAGCACGAAGAAGCATAAGAAGGTTTTCAAAAGCCGCCGCGCAGAAAAACTGCCCGGCGGCTTTTCTGTACAGGTAGGTATTGTATGAAAAAAGTACAGGTGGTACAATAAAATACATAGATCGTCTGAAAAAGGCGAAAACAGAAAGGGTGGAATCGTGGAACATAATATTTGTGCGGACAAAAGCAGAATGCGGGATTCCGGCGTTGAGCTTTTAAAGATCATTGCGGTCATTCTGATCGTAATCAGCCATGTGGTGCTGACACTGATAACGGAAAATGAATATATTCCGTATAGCGACTACCTTCTGGATTGTACCTATGCAACGACCAACGTAACAGTTCTGCTTTTAGCGGTCATGCGGCATTTTGGCGCGCTGGGGAACTGGATCTTCTTCGTTGCTTCTGCATGGTTTTTGCTGGACAGCACAAAAGCGTCCGGCAAGAAAATGGTGGGAATGCTGCTGGATATCTGGGTGATCTCCGTCCTGTTCCTTGGAATAACGCTTTTGATCCGGGGTGAGGTAAGCGGTAAACTTTTCATTTTTTCGCTTTTCCCAACGCTCTTTGCAAATAACTGGTATTTGACCTGCTATCTGCTATTCTATCCCATCCATCCGTATTTGAACCGTCTGATCGCCGCGATGACGCAAAAAGAACATCTGAAGGTGGTTTCTGTACTGGCGGTACTGTATATCGGCTTTAACTTTATAAAAGACAGTTTTTTCTTCCCGAATATGCTGCTTCTCTGGATCAGCGTATATCTGATCGTTGCCTACATCAAGCGCTATTGTATGGAGCTGTATTCCAGCGCAAAAGTGAATAGCATCCTGCTGCTGTGCGGTGCGGCGGGGGCAGTGGGCATCGTGATTCTGACCGACCTGCTTGGATTGAAGATCGCTGCGCTGTCGGATCAGCTTTTACGGTGGGTAAGCAATTTTAATCTTTTTTTGATCCTGATCGCCATTGCGGCGTTTGGGCTGGCCAGAAAGAACCACTTTAAAAATAAAAGGGTAAATCACATTGCAAAGTGTTCCATGCTGATCTATATCATCCATGAAAACATTTTGCTGCGAACCTATACAAGACCCTATCTCTGGCACTGCATTTTTAACCGGTACGGGTATGCCCATCTGTTTTTATGGGTCTTTTTGTACGCAGCTGGCTGGCTGCTTGCAGCACTTGTGCTCAGCCTGCTTTACGAAAAGAGTATTCAAAAGATAACAGCAAGGGTAAGTGAAAAAATGCTGAAATGGATGGGCAGCTGGTATCAAAAATATGAGGCTGCCATGCTGAAGCTGCATTGATAAAGCCGCAGCCTGCCCGGACTTGATCCCGTAAAAAAGGAACCCTCTCAAAGCAAAAACTTTGCAGAGGGTTCCTTTTTGCATGATGGATTATTTTTTGTGCTTTGCGGGCTTTTTCTTCCGCACGCTGTAACCAAAGGTGCCCAGTTTTTTGCCAAGTGCCAGATACTCGCCGTGGCTGTACACAATGAGGTTTGCCTTGTCCAGACACAGCTTGCCTTTTTCGTCCAGCAGGCTCTCGTCCACATCGCAGGCCACCACCTCGGCTAAAAACAGGTCGTGGCTGCCCAGCGGGATGCGCTGGGTGATGCGGCACTCCAAGTTGACCGGGCTTTCTTCCAGCACCGGGCAGTCGGTCAGCACGCTGCCGGGTGCTGCGTGCAGGCCGCAGGCGGCAAACTTGTCCACGTCGCGGCCGCTCTTCACACCGCACCAGTCGATGGCGCGCACCAGCTTTTCGGTGGGCAGGTTGATGGCGAACTGCCCGCGCTCGCACAGCAGCTGATGGCTGTACCGCTCCGGGCGCACGCTGATGGATACCATGCTGGGCTGGGTGCAGATGGTGCCTGTCCAGCCGATGGTGATAAGGTTGGGCTTATCCAGCCCACCGCAGGATACCAGTACCGGCGGTTCCGGGTTCAGAAGGGTGCTGCCCTTCCAGCTTTGTTTGCTCATCCGTGATATTTCCTTTCGTAGGGAGCCCAAGTGCGCTCCGAGATGATATAGCGCGGGCGGGCTTTGGTTTCCATATAGATCTTGCCGATATACTCGCCGATCACGCCCAGACACACCAGCTGCACGCCGCCCATAAAGCAGACGATGCAGACGGTAGAGGCCCAGCCTGCCACGCTGCTGCCCATAGCGGCGCATACGATGGCCCAGATGACCCCGATAAAGCTGACAAGGCTTACCACGATGCCCGCCCCGGTGATGATGCGGATGGGTTTGTTGGAAAGGCTGGTAATGCCGTCAAAGGCCAGCGCCAGCATCTTGCTCAAGGGGTAGTGGCTCTCACCGGCCAGACGCTCGTGGCGCTCGTAGGTGACCACATCGTGGGCAAAGCCCACCAGCGGCACCATGCCGCGTAAAAAGATGTTGACCTCCTTGTAATCCGCAAAGCTTTCCAGCACGCGGGTGCTGATCAGGCGGTAGTCTGCGTGGTTGAACACGATATCCGCGCCCAGAGCGTTCATCACATGATAAAAGCCCTCAGCGGTGAACCGTTTAAAGAAGGTATCGGTGTCCCGGCGGCTGCGCACACCGTACACCACCTCGGCACCGTCCAGATACTTTTTCACCATCTCGTCCATGGCATTGATGTCGTCCTGACCGTCGCAGTCAATGGAGATGGTAATGTCGCAGCTGTCGCTGTGCAGTGCCTCCATCAGCCCCGCCAGCACGGCGTTCTGGTGGCCGCGGTTGCGGCTTTGGGAGATGCCGATATAGTGCTCGTCCTGTGCGGCAAAGCCTTGGATCAGCTCCCACGTTTTGTCGCGGGAGCCATCGTTGACAAAGAGCACCCGGCTTTTATCGCTGACCAGCCCCTGTGCGGTCAGACTGTGGATCTTTTCCAGAAACATGGGTGCTGTAATGGGCAGCACCTGTTCCTCGTTGTAGCAGGGGATCACGATCCAGAGAACAGGCTTGGACATTGCTTGATTGCTCCTTAAATATAAAATAGTTGGCAAAAGGCTACTGCACCATCTGCTGCAAAGCATCCGGCTCCAGCAGCTTGAAGCTGCTGCGGTAGGTATCGATGAGCCCTTCCCGCTGCATAGTGCTCAGCTCCCGGGAAAGGGCGCTGCGGTCGCAGTTGAGGTAGTCCGCCAGCTGGATGCGGGAGAAGGGGATGCTGAAGGTCAGGCTGTGGGCGCGGGCAGCTTCGCTGAGCAGATAGGCCGCCACCTTGGCGCGCAGGCTCTTCATCACCAGCAGGTCGATGCGGTGGGAGAGGGAAAAATATTTATCGCTGATGGTGTGCACAAGGTTCTGCACCACCCGTTGGTGGGCGGGGCTGCCGTCCGAGAGCAGCAGCCGCTCGTAGGGCAGTAGCAGCACCTCACAGGGGGCAGCAGCCAGCACGGTGACCGGGCTGGACAGGCTGGAACCGCCCAGCACATCCCCGAACACCCCGCCCGGCTCTACCCGGGCAATGGGGATGCGCACCCCGCCCGGCGCCGGGCGGTAGGCCTCCAGCTCGCCGGACAGCACGATGCCTACCCGGCGGCTGGGCTCTCCCGCCAGCACAAGGGCTTCGCCCTTGCCGTAGCTGCGCACACTGGCCCCCAGCCGGGACAGCAGTGTGCTGAGCTCCGCAGCGGAAAGACCCGCGAATAGCGTGGTGTTTTGTAACAGCGGCAGATAATTATTCATCGCAACTCCGCAGAGAAAATAGTGTTCTCCGCAGCCTCCTGCAATTGCGTTGCACACGCAACGGTATTTTTACCCCTATTATAGTAAACTGGAACGCGCAAAGCAAATGATTTTGCAAAATTTTTCAAAAAAGGCCGGTTTCCGTCCCCGCAGCGGGGCGTGCCGGGTGTGAAAAGGAGTATTTCATGAAAAAATTCCTGTCCTTACTGCTGGCATTCAGCCTTGCACTGAGCCTTGCAGCCTGCGGCGGCAGCGCAAGCTCTGCCGCTTCCGGCACGGCGGTGTCCGAGGCGGCTTCCTCTGCGGCTGCTTCGGAGGAAGAGACCGCAGCGCCGCTGTCTGCTACCGAGCCGCTGCGCATCGCGGGCCTGAAGGGCCCCACCACCATGGGGCTTGTCAACCTGCTGTCGATGGAGCAGGCCGGTACTGCCGCCATGGACTACGACCTGCAGCTCTACGGCGCTGCGGATGAGATCGTGCCGCTGCTCATCAAGGGCGAGCTGGACATGGCCGCCATCCCGGCTAATCTGGCGGCGACCCTGTACCAGAAAACAAATGGTGGCATTCAGGCCGTGGCGGTGAACACCTTGGGCGTTTTGTATGTGGTGGAGCAGGGCGACACCGTCCACAGCATGGCCGACCTCAAGGGCCGCACCATCCTGTCCACCGGCAAGGGCACTACCCCGGAATATGTGCTGCGCTATCTGCTTACCGCCAACGGCCTTGACCCGGACAAGGATGTGGACATCCAGTATTACAGCGAAGCTACCGAGGTGACCGCCCAGATGGCCAGCACGCAGGATGCCATTGCGGTGCTGCCCCAGCCCTATGTGACCGCTGCCGGGCTGAAGGACGACACCCTGCGGGTAGCCCTTGACCTGACCGCCGAGTGGGACAAGGTAGCAGACACCCAGCTGATCACCGGTGTGACCGTGGTGCGCAAGGCCTACGCCGAGGAGCACCCGGATGTGGTAGCTGCTTTTCTGGCAGACTATGCCCAGAGTGTGAACGCCGCCAACACCGATCTGGATGGCACCGCCGCGCTGTGTGAGGAGCAGGGCGTGGTGGCAAAAGCCGCCATTGCCAAAAAGGCACTGCCCAACTGCAACATCGTCTGCCTGACCGGCGAGGAACTGAAGGCAGACGTCTCCGGTTACCTGCAGGTGCTCTACGATGCCGACCCTGCCGCCGTGGGTGGTGCGCTGCCCGGCGAGGACTTCTACTGGACAGCCCAGTAACAGCCTGAAATAGCATTCCATCTCCCGCCGCTCTGCCGTGGTACGCAGCGCGGCGGTTTTTGTTGGAAAACGATTTTGAATGGCTTCCGCTGGGAGAGTTTCTGCTTGCCGAGGGATGTTCTCTTTTGACACCAAAAGAGAACCAGAAAAGTGCCAGCGATTTCGACGCGCTGGAGCCACGAAAAAGGGGCTGCTCGCCCCTTTTAACCCCAAAGAAGAGGGCTACACCGGAAAAAACTGAAGATTCACGCCTGTTCGGCGTGAAGATCTTTTAACCGTTTTTTCCGGCTCCGCCGATTTATAGCCCCTCAGTCGCTGCGCGACAGCTCCCCCAAGGGGGAGGGGCACACCCGCAAACTTTGCGCTTAAGCCCGAAACCTTCCCGCCATGCCAAGGGCTCCCTCTCAGAAGAAGCTGGCAAAACCGTCAGGTTTTGACTGAGGGAGTTCGTTCCCAAACCCCTCCCGTAAAAAGGCAATTCTGGAAAATCCGCAGATTTTCCAGAATTGCAAAATAAAAATAATCCTTCCGCTGAACATGGCCAGAGCGCCAGCGGAGGCCATTTTAAATCGTCCCGGTTGCAATTCTGCTGCAAAAGTTCTACAATAGAGACACATTATAGAATATGGAGGGAAAACCTATGGCTTGCACTACCATTCTGGTCGGCAAGGCAGCATCGTACGATGGCTCTACCATGATCGCCCGCAACGATGACTCCGGCTCCGGCCATTTCACCGCTAAAAAATTTACCGTGATCCACCCGGAAGACCTGCCCAAGACCTACCGCAGCGTCCTCTCCCATGTGGAGATCCCTCTGCCGGAGGGCGCACTGCGGTTTACCGCCATGCCCAACGCCGTGGAGGGCAAGGGCATTTGGGCGGCCTCCGGCGTCAACGCCGCCAATGTGGGCATGACCGCCACCGAGACCATCACCTCCAACCCCCGTGTGCTGGGCGCAGACCCGCTGGTGGAGTATCAGCCCGCCAAGGGCGAAAAGCCCGAGGTGCCCGGCGGCATCGGCGAGGAGGATATCGTCTATCTGGTGCTGCCCTATATCCACTCTGCCCGCGAGGGCGTGCTGCGTCTGGGCAGCCTGCTGGAGCAGTACGGTACTTACGAGATGAACGGCATCGCTTTTCAGGACGTAAACGAGATCTGGTGGCTGGAGACCATCGGCGGTCACCACTGGATCGCCCGCCGTGTGCCGGACGATGTGTATGTGGTCATGCCCAACCAGCTGGGCATCGACACCTTTGATCTGGAAGATGCCTTCGGCGCACAGGAAAACTACCTCTGCTCTGCCGACCTGCGGGAGTTCATTGCCAAGAATCACCTCGACCTCTCTTTGGACGGCGCACTGAACCCCCGGGACGCCTTTGGCAGCCACGATGACGCCGACCACGTTTACAACACCCCCCGCGCATGGTATATGCTGCGCTACCTCAACCCCCGCACATGGGTGTGGGAGGGTGCCGACGCCGACTACACCCCCATGTCCGACGACCTGCCGTGGTGCATGGTGCCGGAGCGCAAGGTGACCCCGGAGGACATCAAGTATATGCTGTCCAGCCACTATCAGGGTACCCCTTATGACCCCTACCTGAGCTACGGCGACAAGTCCGCAAAGGGCGCATACCGCTCCATCGGCATCAACCGCAACGACTTTATGGCGCTTTTGCAGATGCGTCCCGACCAGCCGGAGGAATCCCGCGCAGTGGAGTGGGTGGCCTATGCCTCCAATGCCTTCAACACCATGGTGCCCTTCTACGCCAACGTGGAGCGCACCCCGGAGTATCTGGCCAACACCACCGGCACCGTGTCCACCGATAACTTCTACTGGACCAGCCGCCTCATCGCCGCTATGGCAGATGCTTCCTATAACAAGTCTCTGTTCCACCTCGAGCGCTACGAGGAAGCCGTACTCTCTGCTGGCCGCGCACTGGTGAACCAGTACGACGCAACCCTTGCTGCTGAACCGGATGCCTCCCGCCGCGCCGCCCTGCGGGAGGAAGCCAACACCGCCATCGCTGCCATGCTGCAGGAGAAGGCCGCCGACACGCTGGACAAAGTCCTGTTTGAACTGAGCAGCCAGATGAAGAACGCCTACTCCCGCTCGGATGCCTGAAGTAAACCAGCCTGAGCACCAAAACCGGTCACGACCGGTCACATAAACGCAGAAAAGGCCACCGCATACACAAGTGCGGTGGTCTTTTTTGGTGGAAAAACACTCTTGTATCCCAGATACTGGCAACGATGCACAAAAATCAAAGATATTTTTTGTGCACGAAAATGACCGAAACTGATTGATTTTGACAGCATTTTTGCTATAATAAAGATGCAGACAACCAAAACACGCCAAGACTGTGCAAAACCGGTCAGGCGTGGGAAGGGAAGAAGGGATTAAACACCATGCTGGCAGAGGAACGTTTTGCACTGATCTTAGAGCAGCTGAACGAGAAACGCACCGTGACGGTGCAGCAGCTGTGCGAGGCGCTGCACACCAGCGAATCCACCATCCGGCGTGACCTGACCGAGCTGGACCGGCAGGGCAGGCTGACCAAGGTGCACGGGGGAGCTACCCTGCCGGACAGCCGCTTTCTGGCAGACGAGCCCACCATGGAAGCCAAGGAAACGCTGGCTGTGGCAGAAAAGCGCAGCATTGCCGCAGTCGCAGCAGCACTCATCACTGCCGAGGATTTTGTGTTCATTGACGCAGGCACTACCACGCTGGAACTGGTGCGGGCGCTGACGGGTGCGGCGCTCAAGGCCACCTATGTGACCAACGGCGTGGCGCACGCCCGGCTGCTGGCGCAGAAGGGCTGCCGGGTGTATCTTCCCGGCGGGCTGCTGCGCCCCCAGACCGAAGCCATCGTGGGCGCTCCGGCGGTCAGCAGCATCCAGCAGTATAACTTCACCAAAGCGTTCATGGGTGCCAACGGCGTGGCGCTGGAAGCGGGCTTTACCACCCCGGACCCCGAGGAAGCAGCAGTAAAGGCCGCAGCCGTCCGCCGTGCAAGAGAGAGCTGGTTCCTTGTGGACGACGCCAAGTTTGCAAAGATCTACCCGGCGGTCATTACGGATCTGCACGGCAGTGCCATCCTGACTAACCGCTGTCCGAACCCCAAGTATAAGCAGCAAACATTTGTAAAGGAGACAGAAGTATGATCTACACTGTTACTTTTAATCCGGCCATCGACTACGTTGTGCGTCTGGACGCACCACTGGAGGTGGGCGAAGTGAACCGCGCCCAAGGTGAGGACTGCGTGCTGGGCGGCAAGGGCATCAACGTGTCCGGCGTGCTGGCGCAGCTGGGCTGCGAGAGCGTGGCGCTGGGCTTTGTGGCGGGTGAGACCGGCGCATGGCTGGAGCGCGGTCTGGCGGCACAGGGGCTCAAGACCGACTTTGTGCATCTGGAAAACGGCATGACCCGCATCAACGTCAAGATCAAGGCAGGGCAGGAGACCGAGCTGAACGGTGCAGGCCCGGCCATCCCGGAAAGTGCCTTGCAGCAGCTGGAAGCCCAGCTGGACAAGCTGACCGAGGGGGATATCCTCATTCTGGCGGGCAGCATCCCGGCAAGCCTGCCGCAAAGCGTCTACGAGCGGCTGCTGGCGCGGCTGCAGGGCAGGGGCGTGCGCGCAGTGGTGGACGCCACCCGCGACCTGCTGGTGAACGTGCTGCCCTACCACCCCTTCCTCATCAAGCCCAACAACCATGAACTGGGCGAGATCGTGGGCAAGGTGCTGACCGGTGACGCCGAGATCGTGGCCGCTGCCCGCACTTTGCAGGAAAAGGGCGCGCGCAACGTGCTGGTAAGCATGGCCGGGGACGGTGCGCTGCTGCTGGACGAGCAGGGACAGGTGCACCGCATCGGTTGCCCCAAGGGCAAGGTGGTCAACAGCGTGGGCGCAGGCGACAGCATGGTGGCCGGTTTTGTGGCCGGGTATCTGCAAAGCGGCAGCTACGCGCAGGCACTGCGACTGGGCACGGCCTGCGGCAGTGCTACGGCCTTCAGCCTTGGGCTTGCCACAAAGGAAAAGATCGACGAGCTGCTGGCGCAGCTTTGATAGGATAAAAGGAACAAAGGAGGAACGTTTATGCGCATCACCGAGTTATTCACCGCACAGTCCATTGCGCTGGACGAGGCGCTGCAGACGCAGGAGGAGATCCTGAGCCGTCTGGTGGAATTGCAGGCCACCCACGGCAACATCACCGACAAGGAGGCCTACAAAAAGGCACTCTACGCCCGCGAGGCCGAGGGCTCTACCTATGTGGATAACGGCATCACTGTGCCCCACGCCAAGACCAATGTGGTCACCCGCCCCAGTCTGGCCGCTCTGCGGCTGAGCACCCCGGTGCAGTACAACGCCGAGGATGACGGCACCACCGACCTGCTGTTTGCCATTGCCGCTCCGGAAAACGGCAGCTTGCACGTTGATATGCTGGCGCGCATGATGCAGATGCTGATGAACGAGGACTTTGTGGAAAAGCTCAAAGCCGCCAAGACCCCCAAGGAGTTTTTGGAGTGCATCGACGCGCAGGAAGAAGCACAGTTCGGCGCAGAGAGCTTTACCCAGCAGGCCATCCCGCAGGACGGCTACCGCATTCTGGCTGTGACTGCCTGCGTCAACGGCATCGCCCACACCTACATGGCCGCAGAAGCGCTGACCAAGGCCGGTGACAAGCTGGGACTGCCCACCAAGGTGGAGACCAACGGCTCGGACGGCGCAAAGAACATTCTGACCCGCGCCGAGATCGCCGCCTGCGACGGCATCATCGTGGCAGCGGAGAAAAAGGTGGAAACCGCCCGCTTTGATGGTAAGCCGGTGCTGTTCACCCGCGTGGACGACGGTATCCATAAGCCGGAGGAACTCATTAAGAAAATCGCCCACGGCGAGGTGCCTGTGTACCACGCCGAGGGCGGCGCAGCAGCCGAGGACGACAGCTCCACCAAGGACAGCTTCGGCCGCAGCCTGTACAAGAACCTGATGAACGGCGTTTCCCACATGCTGCCCTTTGTGGTGGGCGGCGGCATTATGATCGCGCTGGCCTTCCTGCTGGATGATTACAGCATCAACCCCGCAAACTTCGGCATGAACACCCCCGTTGCCGCCTTCTTCAAGACGGTGGGCGGCGCAGCCTTTGGCTATATGCTGCCCATTCTGGCCGGCTTCATCGCTATGTCCATCGCCGACCGTCCGGGCCTGGCCGTAGGCTTTGCCGGCGGCGTGCTGGCCATGAACGGCACCAACTTCACCGACCTTGCCGCAGGCAGCACCACCGGCATCTCCGGCGGCTTCCTTGCAGCGCTGCTGGCCGGTTTTGCGGCGGGCTACATTGTGCAGTTCCTTAAAAAGATCACCGAAAAGCTGCCCGCCAGCCTGAATGGTATCCGCCCCATGCTCATCTACCCGCTGGGCGGCATTCTCATCGTGGGTGCGATGATGTGCGCCGTGAACCCGGTCATGGGCATGATCAACACCGCCATGACCGACTGGCTGAACGCACTGGGCGGCAGCTCCAAGGTGCTGCTGGGTGCCATCGTGGCCGGTATGATGAGCGTGGATATGGGTGGCCCGGTCAACAAGGCGGCCTACGTCTTTGGCACCGCAGCTCTTGCCTCCGGCAACTACGAAGTGATGGCCGCCGTCATGGTGGGCGGCATGGTGCCTCCCATCGCTATTGCCCTGTCTACCACATTCTGCCCCCGCAAGTGGACGCCGGACGAGCGCCGCAACGGCATCGTGAACTACGTCATGGGTCTGTGCTTCGTGTCCGAGGGCGCTATCCCCTATGCAGCAGCCGATCCGCTGCGTGTTCTGCCCAGCTGCGTTGTAGGCTCTGCGGTCGCCGGTGCGCTCTCCATGACCTTCGGCTGCGCACTGCGCGCACCCCACGGCGGCATCTTTGTATTCCCGGTGGTGGATCACGCTGCGCTGTACTGCGTGGCGCTGGCTGTGGGCAGTGTGCTGGGTGCAGTGATCCTGAGCCTTATCAAAAAGCCCCAGCCTGCTGAGGCAAAGTAACAAGCCATTTTCTTTCTCCATACGGATAGTTCTTCATAAGAGCAAAGGGGACTGCCGCACACTGCGGCGGTCCTTTTTGCGTTTTCCGACCGTCTGCGGTAAAAAGATGTTTTTTGCACCGGACAGTTCCCCGGCGGTGGAAAATGTGCTATCATAGAAATGATAGGAATGTGTAAGACCCTGCACTTGCGGGGAGAAAGGAAACGATCCGTTCCATGCGCAGACAAAGCTTCTGGAACCACCGGTTCACCCGCACCCGGATCAAAAGCGAGAAGGTCCAGCTGCCGGAAATGCTCTTCGGCTATATTCTGGGTCCCATGGGTGCTTCCATCTCAGGCAGTATTTTCGGCAGCATCCTGCAAAGCTACTTTACCGATGTGCTCCGGCTGGATCTGCGGTTCCTCAGCCGGTTACAGCTGGTGTCCACTGTGCTCATCGTGGCGGCAAACCTTCTGGTAGGGCAGCTGATCGAGCGCACCCGCACTACGGCGGGCAAGGCAAGGCCGTGGCTGCTGCTTTCGGTGTTTACCTTTTCCTCTACCAGCGTGCTCATGTTCATCGTGCCATTTCAGGGCATTGCACGCATGGTGTGGATCGCTGTGGCGTACAACCTGTACTACTCTTTCGCATCCCCCATTTACAGCACAGCCAGCAGCATCATGCTCTCGGTGTCCACCCGGGACAGCCGTCAGCGCGGGCTGCTGGCCTCTATCAACAGCATGGTGGGTCTGGGCGTGATGGGTACTTGCAGCATGGTATTCCCCATGCTGGTGTCCTTTTTCCTCCGGGAAAATATCCACCGCTGGTTTTTTACCATGCTGGGGGTGGCGGTGTTCACCGGGCTTACCATCTACTTGCAGTTTGCCTTTACCCGCGAGCGCGTTACCGAGGAGCGCCGCATTCTGGAAGGCCTGTACGGGCCGGAAGATGAATTTGAAGCCGCTCGACAGACAGAAGCACCCCCGCCGGAGCCTGTACCGGTGCAGCGGGTCTCGCTGCGCCGTCAGCTGCGGGCGGTGGCTGCCGACCCCATGTGGTGGCTCATCATGGGTGTATGCGTTTTGTTCCAGTGGAGCGGATCTTTAAAAAACAGCACCATGACCTACTATTGCAAGTGGGTGGTGGACAACACCTTTTTGGGCAGCGCCGGTGCATGGGGTGCATCCCAATCCCTGCTGACCATGATGGGTGCGCTGCCCATGGCGCTGGCCTCGGTGCTGCTGGTGCCGCTGACCGACCGGTTCGGCAAGCGCAAGGTGTGCGGCTGGTTTCTGCTGCTGGGCGCTGCGGGCGGCGTGATCGCGGGGCTGGGGCAGGGCAGACTGGTCCCTGTTGCCATCGGTGTTGCGCTCAAGTGCTTCGGCTCTGCGCCTACCTGCTGTCTGCTCCTTGCCATGGTGACCGATGTGGTAGACCATGTGGAGATGCGCAGCGGCATCCGCACCGACGGACTTACCATGTCGGTGTACAGTTCCCAGTCCGTGGCGGGCGGCTCGGTGATGAGTGCACTGTTCAACGGGGTGCTGGCGCGCACCGGCTATGACCAGTGCGCCAGCACGGCGCTGGGCACTGCTGCCCAGAATGCCGCTGTGCACCATGTGATCGCAGGCGGTTATATCTGGGTGGAAACGCTCAGCTATGTGGCGGCGGGGCTTTTGCTGCTGGCCTTCTGGAAGGTGGAAAAAGACCTTGCCGCCCGGCAAAAAACCTGACCCAAAACGGCATCTGCAACAAAAAACAGAACTCTGTACCGCCCAAAACGACCTATCCTGCCGGAATTGTATTTCGTGCTTTGTTTTGCATTGCGCCCCACCCCGGGCTGTGGTATACTTATGCTTGTGATTTTAAAGTCCGGGTATGGTGTGCCCGGCCACCAGAGAGGAAACGAACGATGAAAATAGGATTTGACAACGACAAATATCTTGCGATGCAGTCTGAGCATATCCGCGATCGCATCAAGAAGTTTGACAATAAGCTGTATCTGGAATTCGGCGGCAAGCTGTTCGACGATTACCACGCTTCCCGCGTGCTGCCCGGCTTTCAGCCGGACTCCAAGCTGCAGATGCTGCTGCAGCTCAAGGAGCAGGCCGAGATCGT
>OGCQ01003092.1_pt1 | contig 15607 bp, 20 predicted proteins | sample 1570161 | NCBI WGS metagenome assembly OGCQ01 (sample SAMEA4384402, study PRJEB24528) | human gut metagenome
TGAGCTGTTTTGCGGATCTCTTTGACCGCGGAATAACCATCAAGCTCAGGCATCATGATATCCATCAGAATCAGATCAAAGCGCATACTCGCGCATTTCGCGATGGCCTCAAAGCCATTCGCCGCTTCCACAACTTCATAGCCTTCAAAGACAGCATATTTTTTAATCAGGGTACGAATTTTTTCTTCATCATCTACGATCAGCAGCTTAGCCATTTCATTCACCTCATTCTTTTCTTAATTATGCCATAAATTTGTGAAGACTGGCTGAAATTCTTAAAAAAAGTCCAAGTTTTTAGTTTCTTTAGAGTATAATAAGTAATGAATACAGAGTAAGGAGCTATCATGGGGAAATTTTTGAAAGGATTCATATCAATATGCTGCTGTCTGATCTTCACTCAGCCATTATCAATTTCGGCTGATGAGATTGCCAGTCAGTATTATGTTCTGATGGATGCGAAAACATCAAGAGTGATTGAGGGCAAGGGTGAAGATGATCTTATTTATCCTGCCAGTATGACAAAAATCATGACGCTGCTTGTAGCGGTTGAACAGCTGAAGGATTTAGATGTTGGCGACAAAATCAAGGCTGTAATTGCAGACCTGAAAGCAAAAGGAAGGGAAAAAGAAATTGAAAAAACAATCAAAGCGTTAAAGATGCAGGAGCCGCATATTCCGAAATCCTTATGCTATGTTTCCGGCCAGGCGTTCAAAGACTACATTCATGATATGGAAATTGTCCAGAAGCATGCAGAATTAAACAGAAAATATATTGCCGATACGGTCATTGAAAAAATGGGCTGGCATATTTGCGAAGAATTCCAAACAATACACAATTACATTGATACAAAAAATTTGATTCTTCGCAAAGGTTCCGTGTCTGCACGAGATGGTGAAAAATTGATAATCCCGATAAATATGCGTGACGGGGCACTGATTTGTATTGGAAAAAGCAATCCTGATTGGAATTATTCTGCACCGCATGGTGCCGGAAGGATTTTGTCAAGAAGCGAAGCAAAAGATGCTGTCGGGATTGATGAGTTTCGTGAGTCCATGAAGGGGATATATTCTTCTTCTGTAATGGAGTCTACAATTGACGAGTCACCGATGGCGTATAAGCCGATGGAGGAAATTATGGGAAATATCAAAGATACTGTTGATATTGTGAAAGTAATTAAACCGGTATACAATTTTAAAGCACATTAAGATACGCCGCCTGGAGAAATCCAGGCGAGTTTTTGTTTTTTCTGCAAAAATACATATTTTTTGTATATTACAAAAAAAAGAAAAGTGGAATTGAAACTATGATGACTAAAGCAGAGGAAATGAAAATCAGGCTTGATTACATTAACGATGTACAGGAGCTGAAAGATATAATTCTTCAGCAGGCAAAAGAAATTGACGATTTCAAAAAATATTCAGCGAAATACGACGAAGCGCTGATTAATGCAGAAAATGAAAGACTCAAATACCTTGAACAGCTTTCAGAAAATGCGAGACTCCAGGTTAAACTTGCTGACGCCGAGTTCCATGCGTATATGCATGAAAAATGTGCACGTACAGCGCTTGAGATTGCGAAAAGAAATAAAATAGAAACAAATATTATTGTTTAAGTTTATCCAAGTTTCAACCGGCTGTTTGCCGGTTTTTTCTTTTTCAAAAATTCCGCATACTAACTATACAAAAAAATCAAAAAAAGGAAGAAAAATCACATATTATTGGGGGGGGGGTGTAGTGTTTTGACTTTTTCGGCATACTGAGAGAAAACGAAAAAGGAGACGTAAAAAATGATAAAACGAGTACGGCTGGATTACAAACCGGTAGCAAAGAGGACAAGCGAAGAGGTGGCATTTGTGGTATCAGCTGAGCATGTGGCAGCGATAAATAAAAGCATAGAAAAGAAATTGAAAAAAAATAAGAGAGAACGAAGAGAGAGCGAAAAAGAGGCGGAAAAATATATTGTAAGATGAATTGATGCCTGTGCTTGTAGGCGTTTTTTTTGCCTCCAAAAATCCCGCATATTAACTATACAACAAAAACAAGAAAAGGAGCAAAAACAATGATTGAAAATCCAAAAATCGGCCAGGAAGTCTGGTTTGCAGAAACTTGTAATCAGCGCATCCACAACGCAAAAATTATCGCGCTTGGCGAAGCTGAGGTTTCAGTCAAAAAATATCCATATGCAGATATTGAACTTGAGGATGAATGCCGACTAATAGGAGAGTCACTGAAGCATTTGTATGCTTCAAAAGAAGAACTGCAAAAAGAATTAGCAAAGAAGAAAGGAAGTAACAGCAATGATTGAAAATCCAAAAATCGGCCAAAAAGTTTGGTTTGTAGAACATTGGAGCCAGTGCATCCACAGTGCAAAAATTACGGCACTTGGCGAAACAGAAGTTTCTGTACGAGACCCGAAGAAATATCCATATGCAGATATTGAGTGGGATGATGGTGGAAACAGCGGCTGTCTTCTGAAAAATTTGTATGCTTCGCGTGAAGAACTTCAAAAAGAATTAAAAAAAGAAGAAGAAGAGAAAATTGCCGAAATCAAGGCTAAAATCAAGGATACGGGTGACCTGGTGGCGTTTATGTATGACCACTGCGTGGCCTGTGCGGAAGAGTATACTGACTGGACAGCGAGAAGGGCAGTGAAAGAGATTGCGAAGGAGATGCTTGGGTTGGAGTTGTAAGAAAAAAAGAAAAAGAGATGGAAACCGGCGAAGTCGGTTTCCTTTTTTGCGTGAGAAGAAAAAAAGAAAGGAGAGATGAGATTTGCAGGAGGTTGCTTGCCGGTCAATCCGGAATGGAGGTTACGGGCTGGCGGAGGATTATGGGGCCGGTACGAAAAGATATGCGGCGGGAGGTGTTGGCCGGCTGGCGCCGGGAGGAGAGTGCTGGCTGTCGCGGCTTTTTTTAAATGCCTGCCGGCAAACGCTGGCTGAAAAGCAAAACGTAGTTTTGCGATGCAGTCCAGGCTGCAAGCCTGGCGCGGGGTGTTTGCGGGGCGCGAAGCCCCGCATATATTCCCGGTTTCAATGCCGGCGAAATCCGGCATATTGGATATATAAAAAAAAATAAGAAAGGAGACAAAAATATGTCTTGTACGATTTGTGGTTATGGTTTTCCAATTGCTGATGGGGATGCGGTAACGCTGGACTTTGAAAAAGCAAAAGAGTTTTTAAAAAAGCATGTCGGGTCATTCGGTCAGACAGATGAGGAGATGCAGATTCTGGATGCCTTAGAGCATGCCGAAAGTGAGGATGCCGAAGAAGATGAACTGGAAGATGTCATGTATGACATTGAAGATTCATTTGAAGACGAAGAAACTGGTGATACTGGTTTTGGAGCTGTCTTGGCTGTAATAATGCGGCGCGAGACCGGGATTAATTTTAAGTTCTACGCTGCAGAGAATGACCTCGGGACGCCGCCGGCGATTCTGTGGGTTCCGATGTATCCTTGGATGCTGAACAAAAAGGAAAAAGGAATTACGGAAAGTGATTTGTATGATTTCTGCAGGAAGTATATGGACGAGCTGGAAATCTACTGTGACCCGGAAGAGATGGAGCTAGAATATTACAACTGAAAAACAGAACATTGTGCCCGAGAAATTCTCGGGCGTTTTTCTCTGCCGGCAGAAATTTGGCATATTGGATATATAAAAATCAACCAGAAAGGGAGCAAAAAAAATGAAAAAAAGAATTGAAGAAGATGGTGTGGTTTATACCATAGATGCAACCAGCGGTAATTGTATTGATATTGATGTGAAACCAGGTGTTGAAGAAGTAAGCTTCGGAGCTTCATTTGGTCGTGAGTATCTGCTTGGTGACTGCAAAAAGGCATTTCCTGACGTCAGGAAAATCGTGATTGATTACAGTGTATATGATATTGATATTCCCAATACATTATTTCCGAATGTGAAAGAAGTGAAGAGTAATAATTACTACGGAAAATACACAAAGAACGGAAGCGTGCTTCTAAGGAATGACAACGGCCAGATTTTGACAAACGTTTTTGGTAGGAAGGAAGACGAGACCGTAGACCTGAAATATGCAACTAAGATTGATGATGACGCTTTTTCTGGATGTATGGCTACAAAAATCATTAATTCAGGAAGTGTTACATCATGTGCAAAACATGCATTCAGAAATTCAGCAATTGGAGATTTAAAACCTGAACCGGCTGGAGCAGTCATTGCCGGGTCTATTATTGTTAATATTGATGAAACTGCTGAAAATATTATTCTTCCTGACAAAAGAGTTTCACTGACGGCGATGCGAGACGGGATTAATTTTCATAATGTTAAAAGCATTACAGCGAACCGAGCGCAGACTGTGATTAATCTACGGCATAAGCTGCCAGTTGGTATAAAAATTATTTTAAAAGATAAATCTTATATTACAGACGAGCAGCTGTCAGAGTGGAGTCCTTTTCCAATTTTGGAATTGACTGAAGAAAATCCGTATTATTCTACGAAAGATGGATGTCTTCTATCAAAAGATGGGTTGGTTTTAGTTAAATATCCATCGGCTATTTCTGGAACAGTACATATTCCTGATGGAATTGAAACTATTACATCGTATGCATTCATTCTCAGTGAGGCTGAGGAGGTATATTTTCCTGATTCACTGAGGGTCTTGATGCCGAAGTGTTTCTGTCTGTGTAATAAATTACAAAAAGTAGATTTTGGACATGGCATTGAGGAAATAGGCATTGGACATGATTGCAGGTTGTTTATGCAATGCAGCATGCTTCATGAGATTGAAATTCCGTCGCAGGTTAGAATAATTGGAGAAAGTGCATTTCTTAAAACATCAATCAGCAAAGTGACTTTTAATGAAGGACTGACGCAAATTATGGATTATGCGTTCAAGCAGAGTTGTATTAAGGAGGTTACACTGCCAGCATCGTTAAAATATATCGGAAGACAGAGCTTTCCTGGTATGGATAGCGTCACACTGTCATCGGATAACATGCCTTATGGTATCGCAGAAGCAATAACGTCAAATACGATACCAGATAACAGCCCTATATATATTAAAATCAAAAAGCCAGCTGCAACGGTTTTCATGCCAAGATATATTGTTACAGCAGATGCTGTCACATTAGACACACGGCTTGCAATCCCGTCATTCAGAGAAAAATGCGAAGAATTACTGTATGATTATGGAATGCAGCCGGAAATCAAGTGGAAGACTGCGATAAAAACAATGAAAGAATGCCCGAACGATGCAGTTAAAACATATCTCAGAAGAGTCAGCAAGAACATTATCGCAATGTACATGGAATTAAATGATGAGACTGGACTGATTGATTTTATCAAGCTTGGTATCATGACACCAAAAGCATTAGATGATACTTACAAAAAAGCAAAAGAAAAAGGCCTCACAACTGTGATGGCGTACATCTGCGAAGCACAGAAAGACACGAAAGGAAGCAACTCATCATTTTCACTTTGATAACTCGCGCTTTGCGCTCGTTACCAAGCAGCTTTTGCTGCTGACCAACGAAGCCGTAAGGCTGAGTACAGTGCACGAAGTGCGGAGTAAGGCCGGAAGGCTGAACGAAGCATGTTTTAATTTTACTAACGACTTTTTGTCGGTTGAAGACTTTCCGCTCTTCGTTAATTTTTAAATCAGGCCGGAATTTTTCCGGCCGTTTTTTTGTCTTGAAATTTCCAGCATACTGAAAATATAGAAAAGAAAAAGAAAGGAGAAGACAAAAACGAGTCTTAAGAACGAAAAATACAAAAATAAATTGGAAACTGAACCAGAAAGAAAAAAGAAATTCGGAAAAGAATTTGCTGAAATTCCGAAAGGTAAGCGCTACGTGGAAGAACTGGAACCACTGCTTGGCGCAGTGATTGTTCTGGAATGTGATGACTGGGTGTTTATCCCCGGAGAGCTTGGCGGTATACCGTGCGAGAAGCTACTGCTGAAATCTGTTAAGCTGGTCAAGTGTCCGGCGAGCAGAATGGTTGAATGCCCGGTGGAAATCTCCAAGAAAATCTGGACGGCTGTGGATGCTGATTTCAGGGAACGTCTTGGACTGAAAGGAAAAATAGACAAATATAAATCAGGCATCCATGGAAGGACTCCGATTCATGTGCGCGGGAGAGTATATGAACACAAGGTCTTTATTGACGGGATACATGGCAAATTCGTAAAGAAAAACATTGGGTTTCAATGCTTTTCCATGGGGAAAGTTGGAGACAGATAGGAGCAGCCGCCGGCTTCGCCGGCGGCTGCCTTTTTTGTAAAAAGAAAAAAATGGCTCTAAAAAACGACAAAAAAAGAAAAATATTCGGCATATTAAATATGTAAGTGAGAAGGCGCTTAAATACTAAAAATAGGAGGCAAAAAAAGATGAAAAGAAATTGGAAACTGATTAATTCCGTCGTTAAAACTATCGCAGAAAGTGATAAGGATATCTTTGGAGTCAATGATTTCAAATCTGCTGAGGTTAGCGAAGAAGAAGTTAAATATACCATGAAACTGATGCTGGATAGAGGGCTTGTCTTTGACGAAACAACCCGGTATGGCGTTGTACAAGTTGGGCAGCTGACCTGGATGGGGCAGAATTATTATGAAGATAAAGACCATCAGAAGGCATCCGAAAGGCTTTAAGAAAAAATCTCACGCCTGCAGCTTTTGCTGCGGGCTTTTTCTTTGGACGTGCCACTTTCCTCCGCGTTTTGCATATTAACCTCAAGCGAAAAAATCCGCAAAAAATAAGGGTTTTTGAAATTCGCGGCATATTACATGCAGAAAAACAAAAAAAGGAGGCAAAAATATGCCAAGCGTAGAAGAAAAGGTAGAAGAATATTTCAAGAAAATTCTTGATGCAAATAAAGTAAGACATTATGGAAAGACAGAAAAGATGAACCCGGCGATTGCAAGTGCGCTTAAAAACGCTGACAGCAAGTCGGGCGGCAGCGGGTGTAATTTCCCTGACATCCAGATGATGCTGGAAAACAGTAATGCAAGAAGAATTCCCGTAATGGTGGAAGCAAAAGGAACAAAAAACAAGCTGGAAAAAAGGGATAAATCCGGGGCAATCGTTGGGGTTACTTATTATGAAAAAGACGGAAAGCCCGGAAAAGACGGTAAGCCGGTACATCTGAAAGGAGAGCCAAATTACAGTGCAATTAAGGATTATGCAGTCAATGGTGCGGTACATTACGGAAACGCAATTTTGGACGAAGGCACTTATAACGAGGTAATCGTTGTCGGGATTAACGGGACAGCGTTGGATGATGCTGGTGGCGTGGCTGATGCAGAATGCAAGGCTTACTACATTTCAGAAAAGAACAACCGGATTCCGAAGTTAATTGAGAAAATTACGGCCGATGACTGGTCATTATTTAACCCTGATAATGTTGATGGGCTGTTCAGGGTTCTTGACAAGCTGAATTTGACCGATGCAGAGATTGAGGAACTGACACGAAGAACAGAGGTAACATTGGAAGAGAAAATCAAGTCAATGCATCAGAGCATTTACGATGATATGCAGCTGAAGACGGCACTTTCCACGAATGAAAAACTGTATCTGTTCTGCGGACTGATTATGGCAGGATTGAGGACAAACGGAGTGAAGACTCTGGAAGCAAAAGACTTTTGCGGGAATGATAACGACAGAAATAATGATGGTACATATATACTGAGCAATATTGAGGCTTTTCTGCATGCGAAACACTGCGATGCGGAAAGAGTCAATATGGTGATTGGCCTTCTGGAAGGTGTGTTTAAAAAATCAGTGCTCTGGAAGCCGAAAAACGGCATCAGCCTTTTAAGGACACTGTTTGAACAGGTAAAAAGAGATATTATTCCCTGCTTGGAAAGTAATTTACATCTTGATTTCACTGGCAAAATCTTAAATTCTTTGAATGACTGGGTAAATATTGAAAATGATTCTGAAAATGATGTCGTTCTAACACCGCGATATATCACACAGTTAATGACTAAAATGTGCAGAACTGATATGAATAGTTTTGTATGGGACGCTACAATGGGAAGCGCTGGATTTCTTGTAAGTGATATGGACCAAATGATAAAAGACGCAAGAGCAAAAATTATTGATAAAAATGCATTGAATGAAAAAATCCGACATATTAAAGAAAGCCAGATTCTCGGTATTGAGATTCTTGGAAATATTTATATTTTGGCGGTGTTAAATATGATTTTAATGGATGGAATTGGAGCAAATGTGATTAATGGTGATAGCCATGGATTTAAACTTCCGAATGATTTTCCAGCAAATGTATTTCTTTTAAATCCTCCATATTCTGCACCAGGTAAAGGATTCTGCTTTGTAGAAGAAGCATTAAAGCAGATGACAAAAGGATATGCTGCAATTTTAATTCAGGACAGTGCAGGAAACGGGCAGGGGCTTCCTTATACGAAAAGGATTCTGGAACATAGTACTCTGGAGGCAAGTATTAAAATGCCATCTGGACTTTTTGGAAATAAGGCTTCGGTAAATGTGTATATCTTTTTATTTAAGGTAAACAGACCACATGAAGAAGATGATATTGTAACGTTTATTGATTTCTCTGAAGATGGGTATTCAAGACAGAACCGCAAGAAATCCACTCAGGAAGTCAATCTGAAAAACACTGACCATGCCGAAGAACGATATGCCGAGGTGCTGGCTCTTACAACCGGTAAGATGCCGAAAACACACTACTACACGGAGGAAAATGAGAAAGTGATTAAAGATACGATTACGCTGAATGGGGATGATTGGTTGTTTTCACAGCATCAGGTTATTGATTTAATACCAAGCAAAGAAGACATCAAGGAAGTAATTTCTGATTACTTGAGTTTTAAAGTTAGCCAATTAATGAGCAAATGAGGTTATCCATATGAGGTATGAAAAATATAAATTAAATGAACTGGCAAAAATTGAAAAAGTTAAAGGAAAACCTTTAAGTAAATATGAGAAAGGCGAGACTCCGTATGTTACGGGGTCTCAGTCAAATAATGGTGTTATAGGTTATGTAACTGCACCTGAAACTGACATAAGTAAAGGAAATTGTATTGTCGTAGACCCGATTAAGGGCTTATGTATGTATCAAGGAGCTGATTTTGTTGGAAGAGGCTTTTCTGGCGCATCTATCAATGCCTTATATATTGAAAATATGGATGAAATAAGCGCAATGTTTATCATTGCCGCTATTAAAAAAGTTTCTTTAAAGGTTGCTTCATATTCATATCTTTTTAATAGTAGTAAACTTGCAGAAGCAGAAATAATGCTTCCAACACTTGATGCCTTAGATGCTGATTCTCCATATTCAAGTAATGGGTATGTGCCTGATTGGAAATATATGAAGGACCGCGTGGCGGAACTTGAAAAGGACCGCGTGGCGGAACTTGAAAAGGACCGCGTGGCGGAACTTGAAAATTATTTAATTGCATCCGGATTGAACGATTACAAATTGACAGAAGAAGATAAATCTGTTCTGGCTGCAAAATTGGTAGATGGGGGGGGGAGGACACTATCACAAAACTCGATATCTACAGATGGCTGCTTGAAAGAGGGAAGAAAGTTTAAGATTGACGACCTTTTCAAAAAAGAAAAACTTGGATGGATTACAAACAGGAAATTTAATAAAGAAAAAGATGTTTCAAAAGAACAAACAAAAGAATTTGACCTGCCGCTCGTAAATGCGAAAGACGGAAATAATGGCATTATGTATTACGGAAGAAGCAGCGATTTTTCATCTGTTGATGGTGGTATTGATATTGTAAGTAATGGAGCAATATCAACGGGAAACGTATACCCTCAGTCGCATAAGATAGGAGTTTTGTTTGATGCATATATTGTTAATCTAAAAAATGGTATGAAGAATGAATGCTTGTTAATGTATCTTGCCGCATCAATTCAAAAATCAATCAAGCCAAGATTCGGTTACAGTAATAAAGCGGTGTGGAGCAAAGTAAGAAAATGTAATATCTGCCTCCCCATACAGACCGACGACTCCGGAAAACCAGTCATTGATGCCGGTAAAACTTATAGCCCGAAAGGTTATATCCCTGATTGGGAGTATATGGAAAAATACATAAAAGCAACTGAAAAAGAAATCATAAAAGAAGTTGTCCTGTACAAAGATGAGGTCATTGCGAAGGCGAAGGAGATTACGGGAGAAAAAGAGGTGGCTTGGTGAGCGAAATAAGAAAAATACTGGAAAAAGAACTGAGCAAAAGCGGCGGCCGGGCGGAACTGGTGAAGGTTCCGCCGGAGAGAAGACCGAATAGGGAATCGCTGGACAGGCTGAACCGGGATGTGGAAGGACTGGTGAGGATGACTGGGAATCAGGTTGCAAAGTGAGGAGAGAAATAAAAAAATGGAATAAAAAAGACAGAGCGAATGGGAAACCCGCGCTTGACTTTGATAGCGCGGGGGAGTATGATATATATAAATATAGGAAGCCGTGCAAACGGTCTATCTCCAATATTACTATGATGTAATTTTATTTCTTCCGTCGTCTATTGGCAGTAGTCGACGGCTTTTTCTTACGCATCTTGTAACGCTCAATTTCAATTTTCCATATAAAACGGATACACTGAAACAAAAAAGCTAACGCAGTTAACTCAAGAGCGAGTTTTTCGTACATACGCATCACCCTCCTTTGTAAAAATAAAGCTGGGAGGATGAACCTCCTCAGCGATGTTGCTGCTTTGGAGGAGATAAACCGCCTGCCGTAATTCCGGCTTCCTATGCATAACAGTATAGCAAGAAATTCCTGTATAAGCAAATGTTTTTCAGGAATCTTTAAACTGGCTTATGCCCGCCGTCTAGTTCCAGTAGACGGCGGTTTCTTTTTTTTCTAAAACTTTCTGAATTTTCAGTAGAGAAAATTTTACGCATATTAGATGTATCTAGCAATACCATTCAAGAAAGGAAAAAAAGATATGAACGAACATGAATTTTGGAAAGAACGCCGCCGCCTTGAGGAAATGCCGTTTGATAAGCGTTTTGATGTGGACGGAAACTCTGAACTTTGTCACGCTACCGGATATGAGGTCTTTGACGGCGAGGACTGGTGGGATGAGTTCATTGATTCAAATGGAGACTTCCAATACGGAAGATAACTCCGGGAAATATTTTTGCCTGCAGAAATTCTGTAGGCTTTTTTTCGCAAATTTTTTTTCTCTCCAAAAAATCCCGCATATCATATATAGAAAAAACAAAGGAGACAAAAAATGCCTGAAAAAATACTAGTCTTGGATAACTCAACTTTTTTCGTAATCTGCCACGCAGTAGCAGAAGACGAGAAAGGTATACGAAATAATGCACAGAATCTGGATTGGTTTCTGTCAGACGACAAAAATGCAGCAAGCCAGGAGATTCTTTCCGACCACACGTGTGAAACTATTGTTCTGGATGCAGGCTGGATTGCTAAGCATGCCGAAAACAAATATCTTGGACTTCAATACCGTCAGAACGGTAACACGCACACCGAAACAGTATGTTTTCTGTCCAGCGATATTACAGTTTTGCTGAAAAGAAATTCTTTTGCTAAGCTGAATATATGTGACATACACGGCAACACGAAGGATACATACACCCTGAAAAGGAGATGATTCAAAATGCTTAAAAAGAAGCTCAAAACAAAAACAAAAACCAAACCAAAAAGAAGTCTAAAAACAAAATCCTCCATCCGGAAACGGCCTTCGCGCAAGCAGCGCCGCAATAAGAAGATGTACGAAGATGACTCTCTGCTGAATATCTGGAATGGACATGGCTTCGCAATGTGTGGCCTGGGCAAGAAATCCATGTTTCTAGCAAAAGTCAAACATTTTTTCAAATGCATCAAATGGTCAAAGCAAAGAGCAAAAAGAGGTTTTGCAGACTACGATGTCTGGAACATGTACGGATATCTTGAAGAACTGATGCCGGCGATGCTGCAGCATCTGAAAGATAACCGGATGGGAAGCCCGGCGATGCTCGGCCAAAACTATACTGATGAGCATGGCATAATGCAGAACGATGCTTGCCACAAAGAATGGGACAAAATTCTTGACCGGATGATTTTTCTCTGGCGGGAACTTGACGAAGAGACATGCAGTGAGAAAAATAAATACGAAAAAGAATATTCAAAAGCCTCTGATGAATTCTTTGATAAATACGGTTTCTTCGGGGAAGGCCTGGAAACAGAAGAAGAAAAAGAAAAAGCAAAAAAGACAGGCTCCAGGAGAGTGCATTTTATGAGTGAACTGCCGGAGTACGAAGAAATCAGCAGACTGCATATGGAAGAGGAAAAGAGGCTGGTGGAGTATAGAGAAAAGTGTAAGGATGAGGTGTTTGACTTAATGAAGAAATATTTCTTCGCGTTGTGGGATTGAGATTTAATGGGCGCTGCCTTCGGTGGCGCTTGTTTTTTTTGTAAAAATAGAAATCCTTCATATTATTATAGATATATGATATTATTTATATAAAAAAAGAAAGGAGAAAAAAGAAATGGTAAAATACATTCTAATGCCGGAAGAGGCTATTCAGAAAATAAGAAAAGGAGACAAATTTTTTGTGGATGGCGAATTCAATCCGAATGCTGCCAGAATCATAACTGCGGCACATGATGCATATTTTTGGGTAGATGACAACAATATGCCACATTGGACCGTGGACGCAGAAGAGGGCGGATGCTATGGATATGGAGAAATCTGCCAACAGGTTTAAGCTTTTCGATACAGCCAGAAGTTTTGGCTGTATTTTTTTGTGAAAATGGAGAATTGGCATATTGGAAGAGACAAAGAAAGTCTTGTTTTCACAAAGAAAGGAAGAAAAATAATGAGGAAAATCAAAAGAAAAAAAGGATATGCAGAGAAAAGACTGCAAAAACATATACATTTGCATAAAGTATTTTGACTTTCTTGCAAGCTACCGCTTCGCGGCAGCTTTTTTGCCATATTTGCTGAAGCCTTAAGAATTCTCGCTATGTGCAAAGACTAACCTGGAGAATCATCTCCAGGTTTTTTGTTCGCAAAAAACGAACGGAAATCAAAAGATTCTGCATATTACAGTTAGAAAAAAAATATAGCAGAAAGGAAACAATAGAAAAATGAGAAAAAAAGACAACGTAAAAAAAGATACGGTGAAGTCAAACGTAACAGACAGAGATAACGGCAGGAACGATGGAACAGCAGGAAAGGGTCCCGGGAAAGATAAGATAGTAAAAATTATTTCATATATCATACTGGCCGTTCTGATAGTTACCGCTGGAGCTGGGCTTTATGTCGGTTCGGGTCCTGGAAGGCAAGGAAAGCCAAAAGAAATAAAATATGAAAAATTCCTGGATATGGTGGATGCGGGGCAGATTAAGGAAATCAAGTGGAATGAAGATGACGAGACCATCACTGCCTATGACAAAAAAGATAAAGAATATACAACGTCAAATCCAAAATACGATGATTTCAAAGTAGATATGCTGGAGCAGGGCGTAGAAGTTAAAGAATCAGGAATGCTCAAGAAATATGAAACGCCGATTATGATGGCAGTTCAGTTACTTATGTATGCCGCTTTATTCTATGCAATGACAAAGATAATGGGTATTGGTTCCATAAAATCAACCAGAAAGAAAGAACAAAAAAGCAATGTTAAATTCAAAGACGTTGCCGGCCTGGATGAGGTAAAAGAAGACCTCATGACGGTCGTTGACTTCCTGAAAAATCCGGATAAATATAAAGAAGCAGGCGCAGATATACCGAAAGGTGTGCTGCTTTACGGCCCTCCAGGAACAGGAAAAACACTTCTGGCAAAGGCTGTGGCAGGAGAAGCCGGAGTAAAGTTTATTGCAACGTCCGGTTCAGACTTTGATGAAAAGTATGTCGGTGTTGGAGCGAGCAAAATGAGGAAACTTTTTGACGACGCAAAGAACAATGCACCATGCATCATCTTTATTGATGAGATTGACTCCATGGGCGGCCGTAGGCACTCCAAACAGAATAATTATGACAGACAGACGCTGAACACGCTGCTTTCAGAGATGGACGGATTTGACGGAAGCAATGGTGTTGTGGTGATTGCAGCAACAAACAGACTGGAAGACCTGGACCCGGCGCTGACAAGACCAGGAAGATTTGATAACCATTTTGCAGTCAGCCTTCCGGAAAGCGCAAAAGAAAGAAGGGTTATTATTGACCTTTATACGAATAACAAGAAATTTGCCGAGGACGTTGATTTTGATGCATTTGCAAAAGAAACCATGGGCAGCAGCCCGGCGACAATCAAGACTGTATTAAACGAAGCGGCTATTATTGCAGCAAGAGATAATAACGGAATCATCGACAGAAAAATCCTTGATGAAGCATGGATGAAACAGTTAATGGAAGGGCATTTAAGAAGGAACGGTGAAAGAAATAATATTGAAGTCGTAGCATGGCACGAAGCAGGACATGCGCTGGCAGGGCTCCTGCTTGGTCAGGACCTGACAAAGGCATCCATCATCCCGTCAACATCTGGTGCTGGAGGCGCAACCTTTATCACTCCAAAGAAACTTGGATTATTCACAGTCAAAGAATTAAAAGAGCAGGTAATCATGCTGTATGCAGGAAGAAACGCTGAAGCACTGCTGACAGAGAGCAACGGCGAAGAGGAAGGAGTTACAACCGGGGCATCAAATGATATTGAAAAGGCTACAGACATCATCAAGAAAATGATTGTAGAATATGGCATGAATGATAAGTTCGGACTGCTGAATCTGGATAATCTCGATGTAAAGCCGGAAGTCATTACAAAAGAGGCGGTCAAACTCGCAAAGGCGCTTCAGGAGCAGTCTCTGATACTAATGAAAGAAAACATTGACAAGCTGCGGGATATTGCAGAAGAACTTATGAAAAAGGAAACACTCACAGGGGAGGAAATTAGAAAAATTGCAGAAAGATAATTTTTTTAACAGAATGACCGGCAGGGGTGAACTGCCAATCAGCAAAGTGGCTGGCCTTCATCCCCCAGATGACGAAGAGCATGAATATATAGAAGATATAATGCATAAAAAAATAAGCAGGGAGCTTTTGGCATCTGTTCTATGGTCAATAATTGGGATTGCATTTATTATCGTATATATTTATATCCATGTAAAATCGAAATCAGAAATAACCATTTATTTCTTTATCACTCTTGCTGTGTTTGTCATGATTGTTATTGTAAATACATACCGCTTTGCTGTTGTGGATAAAAAACTTGACAAGATAGTCAAAGAAAGAAAGTACACGATAAGAGATGTTAAAGTGCATCATGTGATGCCGGGCTATGGAACAAATTTTGGCAAACTAACTGTAAAGATTCAGGATGAACAGGAAAATGTGTATTATCAGGAATTTACACTCAATAGAAAAATGGCAAAGATGTACAAAAACGACACAGATACAGCATTTATCCTGATAGCACTGGATAGAAATAAAAATATATACAGTCTTTTAAGCAAGAAAGAAGAGCAGAAAAAAGAAAAGAGTGAAGAGGCAGCCGAAGAATAGCGGCTGCCTCTTATTTTGCATACAGAGAAAATTGTGCGTATTTCAGGAAAGAAATTCTGCATATTGTAAATATAAAAAAGAAGGAGCTTCCTGTATAATAAAAAATGTGAACGTTGAAAATTAAAAATACCTCAG
>OGCQ01003093.1_pt1 | contig 15606 bp, 18 predicted proteins | sample 1570161 | NCBI WGS metagenome assembly OGCQ01 (sample SAMEA4384402, study PRJEB24528) | human gut metagenome
AAATCCTTCATTCCTGTTTTTGCAGTCATTATAATAAGACAGATGTGGAAGTACAACAGGAGTTAGGAATAGGCAGGACTTCTTTTTATAAAATGAAGAAGCAGGCACTTGGGTATTTAGGATTTTATTTTTATGAGATCGTGGTACCGCAGGCAAAGGATAAAAGATTTAAACCGTCACTGGGCGTTGAGGAAGAGTAGGTGAATAATATGAGATACGAAGATTCGATGAAAGGTGTAGCTGATCAGATAATCAAAGAACAGCAGCGAGTCAGTAAAATTAAAAACAATCCAGAAGAGTTCCATTGGCATGACGAATATGCAACGTTGAATTTCTTTCGGTTTATCTGCAAAAATATCGGTAACTTGAGAAATGGAGAAATTGAAAAAATGGTCACACGCTTAAAGAGCATAGATCAGAAAGCAGTGGAAAACCATGTGAATGGTGCTGTTTGGGCATTTGATTATGATAAGATGTTCTGTGTATTGATGGAAAATGAAATTTGCCGAAAGGTGTGTGAAAAGAATAAATATAATAGTTGGATGAAACTGATTGGAAATTATTGTTTTCAAGTGGTGTAGGATAAAATAGTGGCTTGTGAAAAGCTGGTTTTGATGTTAAGATGAAATTGGGATAGGAGACATTTAGGAACCTGTTCTGACACAGCAAAGAATGGAGGCGAGAATGGACGTGACGAAAGCAGAAACCGTGAAAACAGAAGAATTGGAAACACGTTACGAAAGATACAAGGGTATCTTAAAAGACCTTACCATCATGAGCGATGTGTTTATGCGGAATGTATTTAAGAAACGTGAATGCACAGAATATGTTCTGCAGGTAATTATGGATAAAAAGGATCTGAAAGTGATTGATCAGGTTCTTCAAAAGGACTATAAGAATTTACAGGGACGTTCAGCTATTCTGGACTGTGTTGCCAGAGACTCTGAAGGCAAGCAGATGGATGTAGAAATCCAACAGGATAATGAAGGGGCATCTCCAAAACGAGCAAGATATCATAGTGGTTTAATGGATATGAACACATTAAATCCGGGACAGGATTTTGATGACCTTCCGGAAAGCTACGTGATTTTTATTACCAGAGATGATGCACTTGGCTATGGACTTCCGATTTATCATGTAGACAGAAAAATCGAAGAAGTCAGTGAGAATTTTAAAGATGAAGCTCATATTATTTATGTAAATTCTAAGAAACAAGAGGATACAGAATTAGGCAGACTGATGCATGATCTTCACTGTAAGAATGCAGAAGATATGCACAGTAAGATACTTGCTGACAGAGTATACGAATTGAAGGAAACACAGAAAGGGGTGGAATTCATGTGCCGTGAGATGGAACAGATTTATAGTGAAGGTATTGAAAGTGGTGAGCTGAAAAAAGCAAAAGCCTCAGCATTATCCATGGCTGCGGATGGAATGAAAGTTGATAAAATAGCCCACTATCTTAATGTAAGTGCTCAAATGGTACAGAAATGGATTGACGAGAGCATGAGTGTTGCACATTAACAAATGATAAATTTTAATGGAGCTACCAGGGGATACTAATTCTTCTGGTGGCTTTTTTGTGTGTTGCATGTATAAAAAAGTGAAATCTAGTTCTATAGAACTATAACTTGATTTGCGGATTCTGTATCTTTCAATTATCCATCAGTATACTAATTTTAGACCGAATTATCGTTCTGAAGGAGGTGCTATGATGGATTTAAAAGCGGTTGGTCAGCGAATCAAAGCAGCAAGAGAAGCAAAAAATCTTACACAGGAAGAACTGGCGGCGCTGGTAAATTTAAGTACAACACATGTCAGTGTGATAGAAAGAGGACTGAAAGTAACAAAGTTGGATACCTTTGTAGCAATTGCCAATGCACTTGATGTATCGGCTGATGCGCTACTGATAGATGTTGTGACACATTCTGTCACAGGTGTTACTAATGAATTATCTGATATGATAGGGAAATTGCCAAAGGACGAGCAGAAAAGAATTTTAAATGCTGTCAGAGCTTTGGTAGACTAATGAAATAGGCATTGAAATCGAAGGGCATTAAGCTCTTCTTTTTTTGTTCTTTTTTATGGCTTCATTTGCGAAAGTATCTTTTTTCATAGTGAGAATCATGATATAGTAGTTCTAAAGAACTATAAATAATTCTTTGAAACCGGAGGGCGGGTAAATGAGAGAAAAAACTATTTATGAGAAAATTGCAGAAAAGTACAACACAACACCAGAAGAAGTACGCAGAGAAATGCAGATAGCCATAGATGCAGGATTTGATAATCCTGATCCGGCTGTGCAGGAAGAATGGAAGAAAATGACACTTAAAGGAGACAGACCCACACCGGAAGAAGTAATCAATTACGCAGTAAAACAATTAAAAGGAAATTAATGAAAATATGAAGAAAAAGATAATTGCAGTGATCTCAGGAGCAGTCATCTTGATAATTGCTGCAGGAAGTATTTATGGGAAACCTGAATCTGGTCATAAGGAAGGTGAACCTGATGTAGTAGGAACATTTTCCATAAATCGGGATGAAAATCTTACCGTAGTAGCTAACCGGGAAAATATTGAGGATACTATATCTGTTCCAGACATGCGGCTACGAAAGCGTGTGCAGCACACAGAATACCAATGGGTAAACTAGAAGAAACAGTATTGGAACTGGTAAAAATCCTTATTGAAAATATCCTTGATATGAAAAAAATCATGGATTTTATCCATGAAGTACCATTTCAAGAATTGGATATAAAAGAACTGGAAATTAGAAAAGAAGCAAAAGAAAAAGAAGCCGTGCGATGCCGGGAGTTAAGAGATTATCTATATGAGGATTTCCGTGAAGGAATCATTTCAAAAGAAGATTATAAAGAGCTTCATGACGGGTACACAGAAAAACGGAAAAAAGCCGAGGAAGCAGTCCGAAGCATTGATCAACAGATCAGTGAAGTCCTGGAATCAAAAAGTGATAAATATCATTGGCTGGATTATTTTGCCGAGCATCAGAATATACAGGAACTTACAAGAACTGTTGCTGTTGAACTGATTGACCAGATATTAGTATATGACAAAAAACATATTGAAGTCAGATTTAATTTTGATGACTGTTATCAATCCCTGTTACGGCAGATACAGTCAGTGGGATGTGATGTCAACACAGGTATGGACGGAAGAATAGAAATTCAAAAGAGGGAGGTCGTATAAATGGCTCGAAAATCAAGAAAAGTAGATTATGTGAATGTTGGAAATAAAGAAAATTTGGTTACAGAAGCTGAAAACCAGTGTGAAAAAGTTTCACATGCAGCCCTTTATGCAAGGCTTTCCTATGAGAGTGAAAAGAACAGAGAAAGAAATACGATAGAAACGCAGATGGTTCTGCTTCATAATTTCGTAAAAGAACAGAAAGATATCGTGGTTGCAAAGGAATATTATGATATATCTAAAACCGGAACTAATTTTGAGAGAGATGGTTTTAATGAGATGATGCAGGAGATCAAAGAGGGAAATATTGACTGTGTTATTGTTAAAGATCTTTCTAGACTTGGAAGAAATTATGTAGAGGCAGGAAGCTATATTGAAAGAGTGTTCCCATTCTTTAATGTGCGTTTTATTTCGGTGAATGATCATTATGATTCGTTCAGAGATGACATAAGCCTGCTGATCAGCATGTCAAACGTGTATAATGAGTTTTATTCCAGAGATTTGGCAAAGAAAATAAGAAGTTCATACCGGACGAGCTGGGCAAATGGCGAATTTCCTTCCGGTCAGATGGCTTATGGTTATGAAAAAGACAAGGATAATCCTCATCAGCTGATTCCAGATCCGGTAGCAGCACCAGTGGTGAAAAAGATATTTCAGTATTTTATTGATGGAATGACTTATGCAGAGATTGCCCGGAAATTAAATGCGGATGAGTATCTCTGCCCGAAAGCCTACAAGCTGGATAAAGCAGGAAAAGCAAATGAAAAGTCAGCGACATGGACATGGAGTGGAGGAACAGTCCACAAAATCCTTGAGAACCAATATTATGCCGGTGATAGTGTGCATAATCAGTTTACCAATGATTCCTGGGCAGCACAGAGACAGAAAATGAATCAGAAAGAAGAATGGATCATTATCAAAAATACCCATGAGGCACTTGTGAGCAGAAAGGATTTTGATGAGGTACAGGAAAAGATTGGTCATATCGTAAAACGGGTTAATGAAGCTCGTAAATCAAATGGCAATAATGTAAGAGACTTCAACTTTTTCAAGCAGAAAATTGTATGTGCAGACTGTGGAAAAACCATGTATTTATATGGGAAAACAAAAGGCAATGTATCGCTGTTTATATCAGACTTTCGTCGGAGGATAATGATGTAGATGGCAGTATAAAAGCCGAAAGCAACAGTGTCAGTGCACAGAGAATGCTGATAAACGAATTCATCAAAAAACAGGACGAATTTATTAACTGTTCAGTAGTTGAATATGTAGATGATGGGTACAGTGGTACAAACTTTAACCGTCCAGGATTTCAGAGGATGATGGAAGATGCAAAAGCAGGACGTATAAAAAGTATTGTTATAAAGGACTTTTCAAGATTTGGAAGAGATTATCTGGAAGTGGGGAATTATCTGGAAAAAATCCTGCCAGTCCTTGGTATTCGAATTATCTCAATTAACGATGGTTTTGACAGTATCAATTCCTCTGGTTTTACTGGAGGAATGAGTGTAGCGTTAAAAAATATGCTGAACGCAATGTACAGCAGAGATTTGTCCAGAAAAGTTCGTTCTGCGATGAAAACACATGCTAAAAACGGTGAATATATGCCGGCTTTTCCAAAATATGGATATATTAAAGATCCAGAAGATAAGCATCATCTGGTTATAGATCCAGAAGCGGCTGAAACAGTGAAACTGATATTCACAATGGCGGCAGATGGGAAAACCAAAGGACAGATAGCAAAATATCTGAACGAAACCCATGTGCTTACATGCAGGGAGTATATGTGCAGAAAAGGTATAAAAATGCACAGAGAAAACGAAAAAGAAAAGAAACTCTGGTCAGTCACAACAATCTCAGATATGCTCAAAAATGAAGTGTATCTTGGAAAAATTATTTGGAATAAAAAGAGAGTGGCAAGAACAGGAAGCAATAAATTGGTTTCCAATGATAAAGAGGAGTGGATTGTTGTAGAAAATGCACATGAACCAATTATATCCGATGAATTATTCCGGAAAGCAAATGAGAAAGCGTTTACTAACCAGAAAAAAGTTCTTGCAAAAAGAGGAGTAGCCTGCCCTATTTTCTTTTGCCCGACCTGTGGAAGAAGACTTGGTTTTACCAGCAGAGAGACTGGGTATCGCTGTATGCAGGCACATATCAGTGGTCTTAGTGGGTGTGCGGAAAGTAAAATGGACAGGAAAGAAGCAGAAGAAACAGTACTGGATGCAGCCAGAAATATGGCACAATTCATTTCGGAAAATCTTGAGAAAAAGAAAAGAGAATGGCATAAAACAATTTTGAAAGAAGAAAATATCGCAACACTGAAAAGTGAAAAAAAGCGACTCTCGTCAAGAAAGATGAAACTATATTCTGATTATCGTTCAGAAGTGTTGGACAAGGAAGGGTATATGGAAGAACTGGAAAAAACGACTTCCCGTATTTTAGAAATCACTTTGCAGATAGCAGAATTGGAGAATGAGATTGCAGTAGCGAAGAAAAAATGTGATGAAGCAACAGAAAAAGAAATGGAAGTAAATGAGATTGCAGCATTGCAGGATTTTGACAAAATACAGCTGTCAAAGATTATTGAGAAAGTCTTTATTTATGAACCAGGTCGTATGGAGATAAGCTGGAAGATGGATGACATTTTCTACAAAGAAGAAAAAGCATAAACGGAATAAGATTGTTCGCAGGAGCATCACTGGATGAAAACAGTGGTGCTTTTTGCGAATTAAAAGCAAATTTTTTTAGACTTATATTGACAAAAGCAGAGCTGGCAGCTTTAACATGGGACTGCATTGATTTTGAAAATAATACAATTCGGATTGATAAGACTGTAAACCGATATCGAAAAAAAGATTTTGGATTTACTGTTGCGATCGCTTCACCTAAAAGTAAAACATCAACCAGGGTTATACCAATGAGTAACGATGTAAGAAAGATATTGTTAAAACATAAGCTTTTGAATATTCAGCCAGTAGAACCAGTACCAGTGGTAGATGATTATGGAAATATCAAAAGAAAAATATCGAACTTAGTATTTGTAAATTCACAAAGAAGAGTATGGATAGAACCTAACTTTTTAGCATTAATAAATAGGATTATTAAGAATTATAACAAGGCAGCAGACCGGGAACATAAAGAAAGAATTGAAAACTTTTGTCCTCACATGGCAAGACATACTTATACAACACTTGCTTATTCTGTTGGGGCTGATGTTAAAGCGGTTAGTGAGATTCTGGGACACGCTTCTACATCTGTTACACTGGACACCTATACACATCTTACTGACGAGAAAAAGCGGCAACAGGAAGAAGTGGTAAAATCAATTAAGGTACTGTAAAAAGGTACCTTTTTTTGTGCCATTCTGTGACAATCTTGTGACAAAAAAGTATAAAAACATAAAGCTAGACGAATTAAGACAAAAGTGTTGTTATTTTGAGAATCCGCATTTTATCAATAGATAAACGTAGACGAAAAAACACGAACAAAAGTTCGTCAACAAAAAACACTTGACACACACCACAAAATACGGTATGATACCCAAGGTGATAACGAATGGAAAAGTTTGTGGAACGTACTTTGCTCTATGATTTTTACGGAGAGCTTCTTACGAAGAGACAGCAGCAGATCTACGAGAGTGTAGTTCTGGAGGATTATTCTTTAAGTGAGGTTGCAGAGGAACTGAATATCAGCCGTCAGGGCGTACATGATATGATCAGACGCTGTGACAAGGCACTGGAAGGATATGAAGAGAAGCTGCATCTGGTGGAGAAGTTTGTGAATATCCGGGGACAGGTACAGAAGATACATGAGCTTGCATCCGGATATCACGCTGATGATATTGAGGCAATATCCAATGTGATTTTAGAGGAGTTATAATTCATGGCATTTGAAAGCTTAACAGATAAACTTCAGAATGTATTTAAGAAGCTGAGAAGCAAAGGCCGTCTGACCGAAGAGGATGTTAAGATTGCTCTTAAAGAAGTTAAGATGGCACTCCTTGAAGCAGACGTTAACTTCAGAGTCGTGAAACAGTTCACGAAATCTGTACAGGAACGTGCAGTTGGACAGGACGTTATGAACGGACTGAACCCAGGCCAGATGGTCATCAAGATTGTAAACGAAGAGCTGGTTAATCTTATGGGAAGCGAGACTACAGAGCTTCCGATCAAGCCTGGCAATGATCTGACTGTCATTATGATGGCAGGTCTTCAGGGAGCCGGTAAGACTACTACCGCAGCCAAGCTTGCAGGTAAGATCAAGTCGAAAGGTAAGAAACCTCTTCTGGTAGCCTGTGACGTTTACAGACCCGCAGCGATCACTCAGCTGCAGGTAAACGGTGAGAAACAAGGCGTGGAAGTCTTTACCATGGGCGATAAACAGAGCCCGGTAGACATAGCCAAGGCGGCTGTTGCACATGCCAAGGCGAATCAGCAGAATGTAGTGATCATTGATACAGCAGGTCGTCTTCATGTCGATGAGGATATGATGCAGGAGCTTGCTGATATTAAGTCTAATATTGAGGTAGATGCTACAGTCCTTGTAGTAGATGCCATGACCGGACAGGATGCAGTCAATGTAGCCCAGACTTTTGCAGAGAAGGTTGGAATCGATGGAGTGATCCTGACCAAGATGGATGGTGATACCCGTGGTGGTGCAGCTCTTTCCATCAAGTCCGTAACTGGCAAGCCAATCCTGTATGTAGGTATGGGAGAGAAGTTATCCGATCTGGAACAGTTTTATCCGGAGAGAATGGCATCCCGTATCCTTGGTATGGGAGATGTAATGAGCCTGATCGAGAAGGCAGAAGCAGCCGTAGATCAGGAAGCAGCCCAGGAGATGTCCAAGAAGCTGAAGAAGATGGATTTTGATTTCAATGACTATCTTACCAGCCTTGAACAGATGAATAAGATGGGCGGAATCTCCAGCATCCTGAACATGCTCCCAGGTGTGGGAAGCAAGATGAAAGATGTGGAGAGCATGATTGATGAGAAAGCAATGGACAGAACCAAGTCCATTATTCTTTCCATGACCCCACAGGAGCGTTCTAATCCGGGAATCCTGAACCTTTCCCGCAAGAACAGAATTGCCAGAGGCGCAGGTGTGGATGTTGCAGAAGTCAATCGCCTTGTGAAGCAGTTTGAGCAGAGCAAGAAGATGATGAAGCAGATGCCGGGTCTCATGGGCGGCGGCAAAATGGGTGGTAAAAGAGGCGGCTTTAAGCTCCCTTTTTAACATAAAATAATTAAATTAACTAATAAAGAGAAAGTAAATTGGAGGAAAATTAAAATGGCAGTTAAGATCAGATTAAGAAGAATGGGACAGAAGAAAGCACCTTACTATAGAATCGTTGTTGCAGATTCCCGCAGCAAACGTGACGGAAGATGTATCGAAGAGATCGGAACATATGATCCGAACCAGGAGCCAAGCGTATGCAAGGTTGACGAAGAGGCAGCTAAGAAATGGCTTGCAAACGGTGCTCAGCCTACAGAGGTTGTTGCTAAGATCCTCAAACAGGCCGGAATCGAGAAATAATTTAAGGAGTATCTTAGAGGTTGCCAGAATGGTTCAGACTGCACAGTATTTTCTGTGAAAGTCGTGAACTGTAACCGGCAATTTTCAGGGGGTATTTCTGTGACGTCCAGATGAGGGCATTTTTGAATATGCTCCGGGGCGGGATCAGGGAGGTGTGTAATGAAAGAATTAGTAGAAGTAATTGCAAAATCTCTTGTTGAAAATCCGGACGAAGTAGTCGTTACCGAAACAGAAAAGGATGACGCTGTTGTTATCGAACTGAAGGTAGGACCATCTGATATGGGTAAGGTGATCGGACGTCAGGGCAGAATCGCCAAGGCCATCCGTACCGTAGTAAAAGCGGCTTCTTCCAAAAGCAGCAAAAAAGTGATTGTAGATATTCTGCAATGATAAGCAAGATATATGGATGCAGGAGCTGTGGAGACATGGCTCCTGTTTTTACTTATGAAAGTCCTGGACGGCAGACATATTCGTTTTTTGTAGAGGAGTTTTGAATGGAAGATTTATTAAAGGTTGGAGTAATTACCACCACTCATGGCGTGCGGGGAGAAGTAAAAGTATTCCCTACCACAGATCCGGAGCGTTTCCTGGATCTTGAATACGTGATTCTGGATGCTGGCAGAGAGATGAAAAAGCTGGAAATCCGTAACGTGAAATTTTTTAAGAATCTTGTGATCCTGAAATTTGACGGGATTGATAATATAAATGATATTGAAATGTACAAAGGCAGAGACCTGTGGGTTCCCAGAGAAGAAGCCCAGGAACTGGATGAAGATGAATATTACATCGGCGACCTGATTGGCATGGAAGTGGTTCTGGAGGACAACACCCATTTTGGAACCCTGAAAGATGTTATGGAAACAGGAGCCAATGATGTTTACGTAGTAGAGCTTCCAGATCATCAGGAAGTACTTCTCCCGGCAATCAAGGAATGCATCCTTGACGTTGATCTGGAGGAGAATGTGATGACGGTACATTTGATGAAAGGACTTTTGTAAATGAATTTCCATGTTTTGACCCTTTTTCCAGAAATGATCCGGAATGGAATGAACACCAGCATTACAGGACGTGCCATTAATGCAGGAATCCTTTCTGTGGAGGCCATAAATATCCGCGACTATGCTTTTAACAAGCACCAGAAAGTAGATGATTATACTTACGGCGGCGGTGCTGGAATGCTGATGCAGGCAGAACCGGTTTACCTGGCTTATGAAGCGATTGCCGAGAAAGCCGGGAAGCGCCCCCGTGTGGTTTATCTCACTCCGCAGGGACAGGTGTTTAATCAGCAGATGGCAAGAGACATGGCGAAAGAGGAAGACCTGGTTTTCCTTTGCGGTCACTATGAGGGGATTGACGAGCGTGTTCTGGAGGAAATTGTGACGGATTATGTGTCTATCGGAGATTATGTGCTTACAGGCGGCGAGCTTCCGGCCATGGTTATGATGGATTCTATTTCCCGCATGGTTCCAGGCGTGCTCAGCAATCAGGAGTCTGGCGAGACCGAGTCCTTTGCAGGAAATCTTCTGGAATATCCCCAGTACAGCCGCCCGGAAGAGTGGCATGGTAAAAAGGTTCCGGAGGTTCTTATGTCCGGTCATCATGCAAATATAGAGAAGTGGCGCAGAGAGCAGTCTATCATTCGTACAGCCAGAAGGCGCCCGGATCTGCTGAAAAAGGCAGATCTCACCAACAAAGAATGGAATTTTGTGCGGCAGCTGAAAAAGCAGTGGAAAGAGGAGGAATCCAAAGATGAGAACATCTGATTTTTACTATGAGCTCCCTCAGGAGCTGATCGCCCAGGATCCGCTGGAGGACAGAAGTTCTTCCAGACTTATGCATCTTTCTATGGCAGATGGCAGTATTGAGCATCGCCATTTCAGGGATATACTGGACTATCTGAATGAAGGTGATACTTTGGTTATCAATGATACCAAGGTTATTCCGGCAAGGCTTTACGGTCACAAGGAAGAGACTGGCGCAGTGATCGAAATCCTTCTTCTGAAAAGAAGAGAGAACGATATCTGGGAATGCCTGGTAAAGCCTGGCAAAAAGGCTCGTCCAGGTGCCAAAATCACATTTGGTGATGGCATTCTAGAGGGCGAGATCATCGACGTGGTGGACGAAGGCAACCGTCTGATCCAGTTCCATTATGAAGGCATTTTTGAGGAGATTTTGGACCAGCTGGGAGAGATGCCGCTGCCGCCATATATCACTCATAAATTAAAGGATAAGAATCGCTACCAGACTGTTTATGCAAAGAATGAGGGTTCCGCAGCAGCTCCTACAGCAGGTCTGCATTTCACCAAAGAACTTCTGGAACAGGTGAAAGCCAAGGGCGTAAATATTGCCCATGTAACGCTTCACGTAGGTCTTGGAACTTTCCGCCCGGTTAAAGTAGATGATGTAGAACAGCATCACATGCATTCTGAATTTTACATTGTGGAAGAAGACCAGGCGAAGCTGATCAACGATACCAAGAAAAATGGCGGCCGTGTGATCGCAGTTGGAACTACCAGCTGCCGTACACTGGAGTCTGCAACTGGTGAGGATGGTGTTCTGAAGTCTGGAAGCGGCTGGACAGAGATTTTTATTTATCCAGGCTATAAATTTAAGATGATCGACGGTCTGATCACCAACTTCCATCTGCCGGAATCCACACTGGTTATGCTGGTGTCTGCACTGGCTGGAAAAGAGAATATTCTGCATGCCTATGAGGTGGCAGTGCAGGAGAAGTATCGGTTCTTTTCATTTGGGGATGCGATGCTGATATTATAATCAAAAAATACCCCCGGAGTTTTCACTCTGGGGGTGCTGAATAACATATTTTTTCTATCCGATCCAGGAGCTTCTTTCCTGGATTTTTTCCATAATTCTGGTCTTTTCATCCCCTTCAGCAGGCGTTGGCTGGTAATTGTTATAGCCGTAAGCGGAGGAGATGGAACATGGGATGATATTTGTTACATTATCTGCTTTTACGCCGTCATTTGAGATGGTAAAGGTCTGCTGGAAAATCATACTGTCCATGTCACTTGGGGCGCTGTTTCCGCCGAAGCAGAAGTTTCCAAGGCTGTATACAATATTCTTTCCTTTATATTCTTCAATTCCCTGAAGTACATGAGGATGATGTCCACACACAAGATCAGCACCAAGGTCAATGGCAAGATGTCCAAGTGTGGTCTGATTGGAGTCTGGAACGGTTTCTTTTTCATTTCCCCAGTGGAAGATAACGATGATCAGCTCTGCGCCATCTTCTTTTACCTTGGCAATGTTGTCTTTCAGCTGCTGTTCACGCTCTAGATGATCGTATAACTCATAGATTCCCACAAGACCTACTTTTACCCCTTTTATATCCATTACAGCCGTCTCATCATAGCCGAAATGAACAATTCCCTGGGCATCCAGGGCATTCATGGTATCCTGAAAGCTCTGCTCGCCGTAATCATGGCTGTGGTTGTTAGCTGTGTTCACTGCTTCCACAGAACTGCTGGAGTAAATTCCTGCAAAAGATGCGGGTGCTTTGAATGCGAAGGTTTTATCCTCGCGGCTGCTGCTGTCTGTGAAGGTTCCTTCATTGTTGGCGATAGTCAGGTCATCTGCTTCAAAAATGCTCTTTACATTCTGTAAAAAGTATTCTTTTCCATAATTTTCAAAATATGCATTCAGGCTGGTACTGTAATCGAAGGCTTCATCTGTACCAAGGGTACAGTCTCCCACAACGCTTATAGTAAGGGTGACTGGGGTGTCGTGCTTCGATTTTGTTGAAACAGTATCGCTGCTTTCGGAATCAGAAGATGAATCTGAGCTGTCACTGGAAGATTCTGCAGTCTGCTTAGCTCCATCGGCAAATGAAGAATCGTTCTTTTCACTGTCAGAAGAAAGAGCAGAACCTGTTGTCTTTTCGTCGGTTGCGTTGTTTACATTCGAAGAGTTTACACTCTTTGTCTTTCCTGCACATCCCCGGACGATTAGGATCAGTACTACCAGCAGCAGGACACCCCCCGCGGACATGCAGATCTGCCGGATCTTTTTCTGGCGCTGGCGGTAATATTTGGATTTTTTGTATAAATTTTTTTTCTTTTGCATACGTCTATCCTCATATGGCTTTTTGTATATGATGTCGCCGACAGGCGACGTGTTTGTTCCGTATAAACATTGAGGCAAAAATCCATAGGTCATGTTTTGAGTGAATAGCCCTGTGAACTTTTGCCTTTGATTTACATTACAATAATATTTATCTGAAGAACTTATCGTAATAACCCATTACGAAAATCAACAGTACAATAAGCGGCAGTACATAGGTAAGATATGGACGTGCCCACTTCGGAAATTTAATGCCGTTTCCTGTATCCGCTTCTTTGATGAAATTGTCCCATCCCCATCCGTAGCGGGTTACGCAGAACAGCAGGTAAACAAGGCTTCCAAGCGGAAGCAGGTTATTGGAGATGATGAAGTCCTCCAGATCCTGTATGGTGCTTCCTGCGCCCAGTGGCTGAAATCCGCTCCATACGTTGAAACCAAGTACGCATGGCATGGATAAAACAAAGATTGCAATTCCGTTTACCAGAACTGCCTTCTTACGGCTCCAGCCCCACAGATCCATGGCAAAGCTTAAGATATTCTCAAATACTGCAATGATGGTGGAGAGAGCTGCGAATGTCATAAAGATGAAGAACAGTGCACCCCAGAAACGACCGCCCATCATCTGGTTAAACATGTTCGGCAGTGTTACGAATACAAGTCCAACACCCTGTGTAGGGCTTACATTGTAAGCAAAGCATGCCGGGAAAATAATAAGTCCGGCCATTAGTGCCACGAAAGTATCCAGAATACCAATCTGGATGGATTCGCCCATAAGGCTACGGTCTTTGTCGATATAACTTCCAAAGATTGCCATTGCGCCGATCCCAAGGCTCAAGGTGAAGAATGCCTGTCCCATAGCGGCATAAATACCGGAAAGCAGTCCGTTCTCTTTCAGACGGCCAAAATCCGGGAGAAGATAGAACTTAATACCCTCGATGGCACCTGGAAGCGTACAGCTCTTAACGCAAAGAACTACCATAATAGTAAGAAGACATACCATCATAACCTTTGTGATACGCTCAACACCTTTTTGCAGTCCCATGCAGCAGGTACCAAAACCGAATGCAGTTACGATTACCATCCAGAAGGTCATTTCTCCAGGATTGGAGAGCATGGTGTTAAATACGTTTCCTACCGCTTCTGTATCAAGACCTGTGAAGGTGCCGCTTGCTATTTTAAAGAAGTAAGCCAGCATCCAGCCGCCTACAGTGGTGTAAAACATCATCAGCATATAGTTGCCAAGCATGGCTCCATAGCTGTAAAGGTGCCATTTGGTGCCCTTTGGCTCAAGGAGATGGAAGCTTCTGGCAGCGGACTTGCGGCTTGCGCGTCCGACAGCAAATTCCATAACCATAATAGGCAGTCCAAGAATTACAAGGAACAGAAGATAGATCAGTACAAATGCTGCGCCGCCGTACTGTCCTGTTATATAAGGGAAGCGCCATACATTGCCGATTCCAATGGCGCAGCCGGCTGAAATGAGAATAAATCCAAGCCGGGATGAAAACTTTTCACGTTCTTTCATGTTGATTTCCTTCCTTTTTTCTATGTATGAATTCTGTGGAAAAGTATGGGACAAAAGTCTTTTTTACAGAAGAGCACACCTTTTAACAGTATAAGAATAAAATGGGTTTTCGTCAATAAATATCTTGAAAAAGAAGGGGGAAATGCTAAAATATATAGGATGTACTTAAGGAGTGCCTGAGAGTCAGCTGTTTCGCGCCTATGGCGCTCCCGCAGCTTCCGACCGCATTCGTAATCCGGGCCATCGCCCTACTTACTCATACGGTCTAGCCCGTTCGATATCCAAGAGTTCGCTCGTGCAAGCATGGCTCATTTTTGGCTACCGTACGAGATTTTCATAATAAAATAGTAAATAAGAAGGGAAAACGACATGTTATATATAGGAAATCATACTTCATCATCCAAAGGCTACGCAGCCATGGGACGCCAGATTGTAAAAAATGGCGGCAACACGTTTGCATTTTTTACCAGAAATCCAAGAGGAGGGAATGCCAAAGCTATTGACCCTGCAGATGTGGCGAAGTTTCAGGAGATTGCCAGGGAGCATGAATTCGGCAAAATCGTGGCGCATGCGCCTTATACCTTAAATGCCTGCGCGGCCAAAGAAAATCTGCGGGATTTTGCCAGAAATACTTTTTCGGATGATCTGAAACGCATGGAAGCCACACCAGGAAATTATTATAATTTCCATCCAGGCAGCCATGTGGGACAGGGAATAGAGGTTGGAATTCAGAAGATTGCAGAAGTGCTGAATGCAGTTCTTACTGAAGAACAGACCACTACAGTTCTTCTTGAAACCATGGCTGGAAAAGGCTCTGAGGTGGGAAGCTATTTCCAGGAGCTTCGTGCCATCATGGACCTTGTAGAAAAACGCGATAAACTTGGAATCTGCCTGGATACCTGCCATGTGTGGGATGGTGGCTACGATATTGTAAACGACCTGGACGGTGTCATAACTGAATTCGACCGCATCATCGGTCTCGACCACTTAAAAGCCATCCACCTAAACGACAGCCTCAATCCTCTTGGCAGTCACAAAGACCGCCACGCCAGAATCGGGGAAGGCCAGATTGGTCTTGATGCCCTTGTCCGTGTCATCCGGCACCCGGCATTGGAGGGTAAGCCTTTTATTCTGGAAACGCCTAATGATGATGAGGGTTGGACAAGAGAAATTGCACTTCTTAGGGAAAGATATTCAGAATAAATTGCTATTTAGTTGATTAAAAGTTCTTCAATGCGGACGCATTTGGACAATGTG